>WNGF01006041.1_pt1 | contig 21651 bp, 23 predicted proteins | sample 5400641 | NCBI WGS metagenome assembly WNGF01 (sample SAMN13153371, study PRJNA577476) | soil metagenome | isolation source: 80 cm soil or saprolite under grassland replicate 2 | place: USA:California | collected 2016-06-15 | reverse complement strand
AGCTCTCGACGGCGGCTCAGCTCACCATCTGGATCCCGTTTCTCCTGATCTTCCCGCTGTGGTTCTTCCGCTACAGCCGCAGCGTCTGGCTGGCACTCGAGTTCTTCTTCAACCCGGAACCCTAACTCGGAGGGGGGCTACGCCGACCTCGGAGGGGGGCTTCGCCCCCCTTCCGACGCTCCGCGGGCCTGTGGGCCCGCTCCGCTGCCTCCCCCCAGACAGAGATTGCGCCGGCGAAGCCGGCGCTCGAACGCGATGATGCTCGGGCCGTCGATCGTGCTTCTGGCGTTGCTGCTGCTACCGATGGCAGAAGTGGAGGCGTATGAAGAGGTGGCGGTGGGGGATGGGGGGATCGTGGGGACGGCGCCGAAGCTGGAGCCCATTGCGGTGAACAAGAACCGCGACGTGTGCGGGGAGCGGAAGCCGTCCGAGGCGCTGGTCGTGGGGGGCAACGGGGGCGTGAAGGGCGGCGTCGTGCTCATCGAGGGCGTGACGCGCGGCAAGAAGGCCAAGAGCGACGTGATCGTCGACAACCACCATTGCCTCTTCGTCTCCCACGTGTCGGCGACCATGACGGGCGAGCGGGTGCGGGTGAAGAACTCCGATGCGATCCTGCACAACACGCACGGCTTTCTCGGCAAGCCCACGGTCTTCAACCTGGCCCTGCCCAATAAGGACCAGATGATCGACATCACCAAGCGGCTGACGAAGCCGGGTGTGGTCCGCGTCCTTTGCGATGCGCATCCGCACATGTTCGGCTGGCTCGTCGTCCACGACAGCCCCTACGTGACCGTCACCGACGACCACGGGGCGTACCGCATCGACGGGGTGCCGCCGGGAACGTGGAAGGTCACGATGTGGCACGAAGGCTTTCGCGCCAAGGGCGTGGACAAGGACGGACGCCCGCTCTACGACGAGCCGCGGATGGTGACCAGAGAGATCACCGTAGCGCCCAAGGCCACCGCCACCCTGGACTTCGAATTGAAGTGATGGCCAATCAGGAGACCCTCATGTTCAAGCACATCTACGTGCCGGTCGACAACTCGGACTACTCGAACCGGGCCATCGACCTCGCCGTCGAGCTGGGCAAGGCGTTCGCGGCGAGGCTCACCGGCTGCCACGTGTACGCGGCGCGCCTGCACGACTATCGATTCAAGCAGATGGAGTACACGCTGCCCGAGGAGTACAAGGACGAGAACGAGCTGGAGCGCCAGCGCAAGATCCACGACTCGCTGATCGCCATGGGCCTGCAGCTCATCTCCGACTCCTATCTCGACGTCATGGGACGCCAGTGCGAGGAGGCGGGCCTGGGCTTCACGCGCAAGATGATCGACGGCAAGCACTACAAGGTCCTCATCGAGGACACCCTGGCCTCCGACTACGATCTCGTCGTCATGGGCGCGCTCGGCATGGGCGCCGTCAAGGACAGCCAGCTCGGCTCCGTCACCGAGCGCTACGTGCGGAAGATCGACCGCGACATCCTGATCGTGCGCAACACGGACGCCCTGAAGGACCAGCAGGGGGCGATCGTCGTGTGCCTCGACGGCTCGCCGCAGTCGTTCAACGGCCTGAAGGTCGGGATCGCGCTGGCCAAGGCGCTCAATCGGCCGATCCAGGCCGTCGCCGTCTACGATCCCTACCTGCACTACGCGATGTTCAACGGGATCGTCGGCGTGCTCAACGAGAAGGCGTCGAAGATCTTCCGCTTCAAGGAGCAGGAGCAGCTGCACGAGGAGATCATCGATACGGGGCTGGCGAAGATCTACCAATCGCACCTGGAGATCGGCCGGAAGCTCGCCGCCGAGGACGGCGTCGATCTCTCCATCACCCTCCTGGACGGCAAGTGCTTCGAGAAGATCCTCACCTTCGCGCGCAAGGAGCAGCCGTGGCTGCTCATCCTCGGCCGGGTCGGCGTGCACTCGGACGAGCACGAGGTCGATCTCGGGTCGAACACGGAGAACCTGCTCCGGCTGGCGCCCTGCAACGTGCTCCTGACCGGCGGGAAGTTCTACCCGCCCCTCGACGTCAAGGCCGAGGAGATCATCTCCTGGACGGAGGAGGCGGAGGCGCGGATGGAGCGCGTGCCCGCGCAGGTCAAGGGCGTGGCCCGGACGGCGCTGCTGCGCTACGCGATCGAGCAGGGGCACACGGTCATCACGAACAAGGTCATCGACGAGGCGATGGCCATCTTCATGCCCACCCGCATGGCCGAGAAGATGCAAATCATGGCCGAGGATCTCGCGGTGGCCAAGCTGCGCGCCGAGAGCCAGGCGGCGACGGCGATCTGCTCGATCTGCGGCTACACGGTGAAGGGGCCGAACCCCGTGGTGACGTGCCCGGTCTGCCGCGCCGGCGCCGAGAAGTTCCAGATCATCTCCAGGGACGTGGTCGAGGCGATCGCCACGCAGGAGGGCGGCATCGAGGAAGAGGAATCGATGCCGGGCGTCCAGGTCAAGTGGTCGGCCGAGGCGCGCGACGCCCTGCGCGAGGTCACCGATGCCTATCTCCGGCGGCGGGCCAAGGCGCGGATCGAGAAGTACGCGCGCTCGCGCAAGATCCCGGTCATCACCTGCCAGCTCGCGCTGCCCATGATCGAGGAAACCGTGGGGCGCGACAAGCTCGGGGCCGGCTGGGACACGCTGCTCGCCCGGACGAAGTTCGAGCCGGCCGCGGCGCCGGCCGCGACGCCGGGCGACTCGCGCTTCACGTGGACGGAAGATGCCACCGCCCGCCTCGACCGCGTGCCCGCGGGGTTCATGCGGGACATGACGCGCGAGGAAGTGGAGCGGGTCGCCTCCGACAAGGGCGTCACCACGATCGACCTCGCGGTGTGCGAGGAAGGCATCGGGCACGCGCGCGAGACCATGAACGAGGTCATCTCCGGGTACATCTCGAACAAGAAGCCGCGGTAACCGGGCGCGGGCGGGGCCGGGGCCGTGCGGAAAGCTGACTGACCGTCTCGCAATGCGTGGTGGGATCCCGCTGGGATTGGTACGGGTTCGGCGGCGGCGGACGCGTACTACGAAGCTTTCCGCACGACCCCGGCCCCGCCCGCGCCCTTTCCGCGAGGTTTTGGAAGCGACTCCGGGAGTCGGAGTGTTACAGGAGGGCGGGGACCGGGAAGAGGCGTTGAGTGACGGGGTCGACGGCGAGCCCGAACAGCTCGAGCGCGTAGGCGCCAAAGAGCGCTCGAGACCCCGGAGGCCCGGCGAGGAAGGTGGTGGTGTGCTCCTCACCGTTGAAAGCGATGTAGACGTCGCCGAGCCGATAGACCACGCGCTCGCCGCTGGCCAGCATGACGCGACGCTCGATGCGAGTTTCGAGCCCCAGCCGGTCCACGATCTCGGGGGAGAGCAGGAGATAACTCGCGCCGGTGTCGACGAGGAGATCGAACTGGGCGGACTGCTCTCGATGTACCGGATGGCCCAGGGTCGCGGAGACCGTGAACGTGCTCACGGCTGAACCCTACCACGCCCCTGCGACGGCCGGGAATGTCCAGAGATGGTGACGGTCCGGTCGCCATACACGGCGTACTCCGTGTCGTGGAACCTGACGCAGCGGTGCAATCTCGAGTGTGCGCACTGCTACATGTCGGCGTCCGCCGCGGCGGACACGCGCGGCGAGCTCACGACGGCCGAATGCCGGCGGGTCATGGACGAGATCGCCGAGGTCAATCCCAACGTCTTTCTGATCCTCACGGGCGGCGAGCCGCTGCTGCGGCGTGACATCTGGGACGTCGCGGGGTACGCGGCGCACAAGAAGTTCACCACCGTGTTCGGGACGAACGGGGTCCTGCTCCGCGACCGGGAAGCCAAGCTCATGCGCGAGCACGGGGTGCTCGGCGCGTCGATCAGCCTCGACTCCACGGATCCCCGGAAGCACGATCAGTTCCGCCGGCTGCCGAACGCCTGGGATGCCGCGGTGCGCGCCACGCGCGTGCTGTCCGACGAGGGCCTCGACTTCTCCCTGCACATGTCGGTCACCGACTGGAACGTCGAGGAGGTGCCGGCGATGATCGACCTCGCTCGTCACCTCGGGGCCAAGGTCCTCAACTTCTTCTTCCTCGTGCGGACGGGCCGGGGGCGGGATCTGACCGACATCGACGCGGCGGCGTACGAGCGGATCCTGACCTACCTGGCGAACGTGCAGGGCGTGGGCGGCGGTCCGCCGTCGTTCGTCCAGCGGCTGCTCGGTCGCGTCCCGGCGACGCCGGACGCCGCGGCCGCCTTCGAGGATCCGTGGTCGACGCCGGTCGGCCGCGCCGACGGCCTGCTGATCCGCGCCAAGTGCGCGCCCCACTTCCGGCGGATCCTCTGGGAGCTCAATCCCTCGTCGCCACTGCTCAGGAACTATGCGCACGGCTCGTGCCCGGCGGGCAAGTACTACTGCCGCATCACGCCCGAGGGCGACGTGACGCCGTGCCCCTACATGCCCGTCACCGCCGGCAACCTTCGGCGTCGGTCCTTCGCGGATCTCTGGCGCGGCGCGCCGGTCTTCGACGATCTCCGCGAGCCGAGGCTCGGGGGGCGTTGCGGACGCTGCGAGTTCTCGAAGGTCTGCGGCGGCTGCCGTTGTCGCGCGTACGCCACGTACGGCGACTATCTGGCGGAGGACCCCGCGTGTGGCTACGAGCCGGGCGGCCACGGCGGGTCCGTCATCGAGCTGCCGGCGGACGTCACGTTCGGCCTGGCCGTGGACCCCGAGCTCCAGTGGGAGCCCGCGGCCCGCGAGCGCCTGCAGGCGATCCCGTCGTTCGCGCGGGGCATGGTGGTGAAGGCGGTGGAAGGATACGCGCGCGGGCGCGGCGAGACGCTCATCACGCCGGCGCTGCTCGCGGAGGTCCGCGCCCGCTGGGGCGCTCGCTTCCGCCCCCAGGGCTGATGGCCGACGCACGGTTCCGGGCCGCCGCGCGCGCCTACGTCGTCTACGGCCTCGTCTACCTCGTCGGCGGTCTCTACCTCGTGGCTCACGGCGTCGGGGTGAAGGGTGCGTCCATGGCCGAGAGGGAGCGCGCTAGCGCGAGCGGCGCCGCTGCGCGACGGTATCCCTACACGATCGACCAGGCGATCGGCCTGTGTCGCGACGTGGCGCGGGATATGAGTCAGCGGGATCCGCTCGGCACGGCAGGCCAGCTGTACTGGCGGAGCTACGACCACTGCATGGACAAGGAGTTGCGCGAGATGGTGGCGGAACAGCAGCCACGAGCGGCCCAGGCGCCGTCGCGAATAGATGCGGTCAAAGGCGCCACGACACGGACGCTGCTGCGCTGGGGGCTCATCGGCCTCGTTCCGCTCGTCGTCGTCCCCTGGCTGCTCTCGCGCCGATGGTCGTGGCTGGGCGGCTGGATCTCGCGGCGGGCGTTCGCCTGGCTCCTGGCCGCGCTCCTCGCGGTGCGCGCGCTGAAGGTCGGTGAGGCCGCCGTCCGGAGCGCGGGAGCCGTCGCGGCGCCCTGGGGCGGCGAGATCACCTTCCGCGCCGGCGCCCTCGTGTTCCTCGTCGTGACGCTGACCGCGCTGGTCTTCGTCGTCCGTGCCGCGCTGCCCGGCCGCGAGGGCGACGGGTGAAGCGGTACCGCGACATCGCGGGCGATGGCGGCTCCGACGTCGCCGGTCAGGTCGGTGCGCAGCTCGAGCGGCTGCGCCGGCGCCTGGAGCCGATCCGCTTCATCGTCGCCGTGGTCTCGGGCAAGGGCGGTGTCGGCAAGTCCACGATCACGGCCGGCCTCGCCTGTGCCTTCACCCTCGACGGCTGGCGCGTCGCCGTCCTCGACGCCGATCTCAACGGGCCGTCCATGGCGAAGATCCTCGGTGCGCGCGGCGCGCGGCTCGTCGTGAACGCGGACGACGTCGAGCCTCCGGCGGGCGCGCTCGGCATTCGCGTCATGTCCATGGATCTCCTGCTCCCCTCCGATGCCGCGCCGCTCCTGTGGGATGCCCCGACCCAGGCCGAGGCGCACACGTGGCGCGGGACGATGGAAGCCAACGCGCTGCGCGAGTTCATGGCCGACACGGCGTGGGGACCGCTCGATCTCCTGATTCTCGATCTGCCGCCCGGCACGGACCGCCTGGCGACCGTCGTCTCGCTCGTGCCCCGTCTCGCGGGCACCGTTCTGGTGACGATCCCATCGGACGTCTCCCAGCTCATCGTGCGGAAGTCGATCACGGTGGCGCGGGGGACGGGCGTCCCCGTGCTCGGCCTGGTCGAGAACATGGCCGGGCTCTTCCCGGGTCCCGCCGCCGAGGGCCTCGCGCGGGACGGCGGCATCCCGTTTCTGGGGGCGGTGCCGTTCGACCAGGAGGTCGCCCTCGCGGCCGACCGCGGCGAGCCGTTCGTCCAGACGCATCCCGGCCGGGACGCCGCCCGGGCGCTGCGTGGCGTGGCCGCCCGTGTTCGCGACGGTCTCGAGCGATCGGCGGCACCGTCCCGGTGACGGACCGCGCGCGCTTCTGCATGGCGTGCGGTGCGCGCCTGCGCACCGTCGACGAGAACGGGAGGCGCCGTCGGCGGTGCCCGCGCTGCGGCTGGACGTTCTACGACAACCCCGTCCTCGCCAGCTGCGCCGTCATATGGTCCCGGAGGATTTCCCACGCTGACCGCGATCTATCGCGTGGCGCTGGCGCCGGGCGCGCTACGCTGCGGCGACGACGTCTCGGAGGTGCGATGGTTTCGCGAAGGCGAGATCCCGTTCCGGCGGGTGGCCTTCGCGTCGATGCGGCGGGCGCTCCGGAGCTGCCTGGGCGTCAGCCGCAGGTGACCCCGGGCTCCAGCACGTAGTTGGCGACCTTGTAGGTCGACACGAACGTGTCTTCCCACACGGCCAGCCGCAGCGATCCCAGCGCCGTCTCCCCATCGAACCCCAGCACGTTCGCCCTGGCGGCCACCTCGGTGATCGGGATGGCCCCCGTGAGGTACTCGCGAGCCACGGGCTTCTCGATGAAGATGGCGATGGTCTCGTGGATCGGTCGGTCGCCGGCCGCCCGCGGCACCTGTTTCATCCATTCGAGGATCAGCGTGAAGCCGTCCAGCGCGGGATCGGCGGCGACCGCCGGATCCTTCGTCATCCGCCGCAGGAGCGGCCCGACGTAGCGGGAGAACATCGCGGACGCGCGATCCTCGACCCGCAGCCGGGCGAAATCGCTCGACGGGTCCTGCTCGATGAAGATCCGCAGGGACAGGTACCGGTCGTCGCCGCTCAGGTGCTTGGGCTTGTAGAACCCGATGCTGTACCGGGTGAGCTCGACCCACGGCAGACAGTGGTAGATCCCCGCATTCAGGTCGCGCAGGGCCTGCCGATGCGTCCCGGCCAGGCCGCGCGCCTTGTCCGAGGTGTGCTGATCGACGGGAAGCAGCCGGTCTTCGGCGGGGGCCGCGGCCGCCCCCCGAGCCAGTACGAGACCGACGATGAGCGCTGTGGCCAGCGCCCCCCGGCTAACGCTCAAGAATTTGCTCCTGGCTGACGGTGATCGGCTTGCCCCACCAGCCCTCGTCACGCGCCAGGGCGATGTCCTTGCGAGTCACGCGCGGCGCCGCGCCTTCCTTGTTCCGTACCGAGAAGAACATGTGCTCGCCGGACGCGAAGTGCGTCGGATGAGACTTCCAGGTGGCCCACTCCTCACCGGTCGCGCAGCCAGCCACCGCCACGAGCACACTGCCGACCAGCAGCAACCGCAGACGATCGCTCCGCATGTGGGTACCCTCCGTGGGGATTTGTCCGTTCACATGCTACTTGGTGAGGTCGGCACCGGTCAAATCCTTCGCGGACCTCGCGCGCGGCCGGGACCCCGCGCTCGGCGGCGGTCGTGGTAAACTCGGCCCAGTTCAAGGAGCCCTCCGGAGGCGTCGCCCGACGATGGACCCACTCAAAATTCACTCGATGCCGGCGACCTTTCGCCGGCCGATCATGCTCCTGGCGTTCACCGGATGGAACGATGCCGCCGAGGCGGCGACGACGGCCGCGCGCTATCTGACCGCCTCGTTTTCCGGCGAGAAGTTCGCGGAGATCGACCCCGAGGAGTTCTACCATTTCGGCCTGTCCCGGCCCTACGTGCGCTTCAAGCCCGGCTCCGAGACGGAGCGGGAAGTAGTCTGGCCGGTCACCGAGTTCTCGATCGCCCAGACGACCGATCTGTCGCGCGATCTCATCGTCGGCGTCGCGCCGGAGCCGCATCTGCGCTGGCGGACCTACTGCGACACGGTGATCCAGCTGGCGCGGACGTGCGAGGTCTCGCTCGTGCTGACCCTGGGGGCCCTGCTCGCCGAGGTCCCCCACACCAAGCCCGTGCGGCTCGTGGGCAGCGCCTCCGACCCCGAGCTGGCCGCGCGGTTCGGCCTGCGGCCGACCCGCTACGAGGGCCCGACCGGGATCGTCGGCGTGCTGAACACCCTCTGTCGCGATCAGGAGCTGCCCTGCGCGAGCCTCTGGGCCAACGTGCCGCACTACATCTCCGGCATCGAGAATCCCAAGGCCTCGCTGGCCCTCGTCAAGCGGGTCCTGACGCTGCTCGGCGCCGAGACGGATCTGAGCGACCTCGACGAGGCGGGGCGTCAGTTCGACCAGAACCTGAGTGAGATCGTCGCCCAGAACACCAAGATCGCGAGCTACATCGCCAAGCTCGAGGCCAAGGACACCGAGGAAGAGGGAGCGCAGCCCGGCCAGAGCGATCTGCCCCCGGCCTCCGAGCTGGTGGCGGAGATCGAGCAGTTCCTCCGGCAGCAACGCCCGGAGTGACGCGCCGGCTCTTCCTGACGATCGCCGCCCTCGCCCAGATCACCCTCGCCGCCGATGCCGTGTCCGGGCAGGGCCCTCCCGCGACGCAGCGTCTGAACGTCACCTGGCTCCCGTCGTCTCCCCGGGTGGGCGACGTGGCGGTGCTCAGCGTGCAGGCAACCGCCGCCGGAGCCTCCGTGGATGGCGCCGTCGGCGGCCGCCCGGTCACGTTCTTCCGCGATGCGCGCGGGTATGCCGCGCTGGTCGGCTTCGATCTCGAGCTGAGGGCCGGGTACGAGGCGTGGGCGGTGACGGTTCGTGAGCCGGACCGCGCCCTCCGCCACGCGCGAGGCCGTGTTCGTGTCCGCGGGCGTGAGTTCCCCGTTCAGCGGCTGACGCTGCCGGGGGGCATGGTGGATCTCGATCCCGAGACGGAGCGACGCGCGCTCGCGGAGGCGGCGGTGCTCCAGACGCTCTACCGCACGATCACCCCGGAGCGCCTGTGGCGGGGCTCGTTCCTGCGCCCGATCGGTGGGGAGGAGCCCGGCAGTGGCTTCGGCGCCCGCCGGATCATCAACAACCAGCCCCGAGCGCCGCACACCGGGATCGACTACGCCGCCCCCCGCGGTACACCGGTGGTCTCGGTCAACGACGGTCGTGTCGCGCTGGTCGCCGAGTACTTCTTCCCGGGCCGCCTCGTTGCCGTGGACCACGGCCTCGGTCTCTACACGCTCTACTTCCACCTCGACGAGGTGCGCGTCGAGGTCGGCCAGCGCGTGGCTCGGGGCCAACCGGTCGGCTCCGTGGGGTCCACCGGCCGCGCCACCGGCCCGCATCTACACTTCGGGGTCCACCTCGGTGGCGCCCGGGTCGACCCCGACCGCCTCCTGTCCCTTCCCGCGCTCGATTAGCGGCGCTTACCGCGACCGCGGGCGGCCTTGGCCTTTTTCGGCCGGCTCTTCGCCTTGCTCTTCTTCACCGGTTTTCGTGCGGCGCGGGTCGGGGGCTTCTTGGCCTTGGCCTTCGGCTTGGCTTTGGGCTTGGCCTTGGCGGGCGTCCGCTTTGCCGCGGCCGGCCTGGACGGGCCGGGGGCCGCCGGGGGAGCCGCCGGCTCCGGCGACCAGGGGATGGTTTCGCTGCTCGGCGTCATCGGGATGTTGTCGGGGCTCATGCGCTCCATGGATTCCTCCCGCCGATCGAGTCGATGCGTTGCTTACCGTGCAGGCCGGCGCCGCCGAGCGCAAGAGAGAAATTTTCGTCAGTCGATCGCCCGGAGGCGAGCGCTCTGCTGCTCGAGCGCGCCGTTGGACCACACCGTCACGAGCGAGCGCGCGATCATCGCGCGCACCGCCGCCCGTGGGACCTTGATCGGCGCCGTCGCCCCGAGCGGGTTCGGATGCCGCGCGAGGCGGCCGAGCGTGCCGAGGCCGATGAGCAGCGGCCACGCGCAGGCCAGTCGCATCCGCCACTCCGCGCGGGGGATGGCGAGCGTGTAGCGCCACGCGACGTCATAGTGGTCGAGGGTCAGCGCGATCAGCCGCCGCACGAGCGGGCGCGCTCGAAGCGCGAGGTCGGGGTCGAGCAGATCGACGGGCCGCACGCCGAGGGGCTCCAGCTCGCGCGCCGGGAGGTAACAGCGTCCGGCGCGCAGATCGCGGGGGACGTCGCGCAGCACGTTCGTCATCTGCAGCGCTTTGCCGAAGCGGACACCGCGGGCGTTCATCTGCTCGACGTCCCATCCCGCCAGACGCGGCCGGTGCGCGACGTGGAGCGCGGTCCAGAACGGCCCCACGCAGCCGGCGACGAGGTACGTGTAGCGATCGAGCTCCTCGACCGTATCGAGGGCGGCCAGGCCCGCGGCATCCTCGCCGGGAAAGCGGGTGAGATCGAAGATCATGCCCGACGTCAGCGTCTCCAGAACCGCGCGCACGGCGGTCTCATCGTCCTTGGGCAGGGCCGCGAGCCGCGCCAGCGCCTCGTCGAGGCGCTCCAGCAATCGACGTTCCGCCGCATCCGACCGGTGTGGTGTGCACGCGCGGGCGATGGCGGCGGGGTCGGTCGGCGCGCCCACATAGGCGGCGCGGAGGGCCTCGAGATGGCCCAGGCGCTCGGCACGCGGCAGGACGCGCGTGTCGGCCACGGTGTCGGCGGCGCGCGCGAGCAGATACGCCAGCCCGATCGGCTCGCGCAGGGAACCGGGCAAGATCCTGAGCGAGAGGTAGAAGCTCCGGCTGACCCGCCGCAGCACGTCATCGAGCAGGTCGGAATCGCTTGGGGGGCCATGACGGGGCCCCCCATCATTCGTAATCGAACGGCCTCCGTGGCGGGTCGGGGGAATCCTTCGCCTTCTTGAGGCCCTCTTGGAACTTCCGGTCCAGGAGCTTGCTCTTCTGCGCTTCGGCCTGCATCTGCTGCCGGAACCGCTCCTCGCGCTCCGCCGATTTCGAGCGCAGGGTATCGAAGGCGGCGCCGAGGTCCTTGGCCGAGCGCGTCGGCGGGGGCGCCTCGTGCGCGATCACCGCCTCGAGCTCGGGATCGATCGTCAAGCGACCCTGGCAGCACGGACAGACGATCGTGAAGGAGATAGCCATCGGGCTCACGCTAGCAGCCCCCCGGGGCAGGCGTCAACTCCGAGGGCTGTCGATGTCGACGGGGCGGCGGCGTCGTAATGGTGTGCGACATCGAACGGAAGGAGGAGTCCCCTGCGCTACATGCTGGTGGATGGTCCCTTCACGGAGACCAAGGAGGCGCTGGGCGGCTTCTACCTGATCGACTGCGAGACCAGGGCGGAAGCCGTCGACTGGGCCAAGAAGGTTCCACTCGCTCACCGACAACGCGCGCGAGCGAGCGTTCTACGCGGCCAGGCTGTCGGCGTGCGAGGCGGCTCGCCTGTGAAGCGGTGCGCCCCGGCCGCGGTTACTATGGCAAGATCCGGCAACGGGCGAAGAGATACCGGCAGCGGCCTCGAGGAGGACACGCAGTGATCGAGCGGATCGGGATCATCGGAGCGGGCGCCATCGGCAGCGTGGTCGGGGGCTTTCTCACCAAGGCGGGACGGGACGTCACTCTCATCGACCAGTGGCCCGAGCACATCGAGGCGATGCGGACGAAGGGGCTGCGCCTGTCCGGCACCATCGGCGACCAGGTCGTGCCCGTGAAGGCGCTGCACATCCACGAGCTGCAATCCGTGGGGGAGCCCTTCGACGCGGTCTTCGTCGCCGTGAAGTCGTACGACACGGAGTGGGCGACCGCGCTGGCGATCTCCTATCTGAAGCCGGACGGCGTCGTGGTGGACTTCCAGAACGGGATCAACGACGAGCGCGTGGCGGCGGTCGCCGGCACGCACCGCACGCTCGGCTGCGTGATCACCATCAGCGCCGGCATGTACGAGCCCGGCCACGCGATGCGCACCGACACCGCCACCATCGGCTTCAAGATCGGCGAGCACGACGGCCGCGACACGCCGCGCGCTCGCGAGCTGGCCGAGATCATGAACGCGGTGGCCGAGAGCAAGGTCACCACCAATCTCTTCGGCGAGCGCTGGTCGAAGCTGGCCATCAACTGCATGGCCAACCCGCTGGCCGGGCTGACGGGTCTCGGCACGCTGCAGGTGCGCACCGACCCGGATATCTCCGCCGTCGGCGTGCACGTCGGCGCCGAGGCCATCATGGTCGGTCGCGCCGTCGGCCACGAGGTCGAGCCGATCTACGGCATTCCCGTCCAGCGGTACGTCGATGCCTACGAAGGCCGCGGACTGGCCCCGCTGCTGGACGACATCGCCGAGATCGCGCGCAAGCGCGGCGGCGGCCAACCCTCGCTGCTCCAGGACGTGCTCAAGCGCCGGCGGACGGAGATCGACTATCTGAACGGGTACGTCTGCGATCAGGGGCGGAGCCGCGGCGTGAAGACACCGTTCAACGACGCCGTCGTCGCCACCATCCGCGGCCTCGGGGTCGGCTTCACGCCCGATCCCAAGAACCTCGACGCCGTCGTGCGCATGCTACCGCCTCGCTGAGGTGGCTCACGGCGCCCGCGCGGGATCGAACGGGCGAAGATCCACCGATGACGCCGCGCCATCGACGATCAGCTCGGCCAGCGCGCGACCGGTGGCGGGCGCGTTGAGCATACCCCAGGGGCCGTGGCCGGTCGCGACGTAGGCGCCGGCCGCGCCGGGAATGCGGCCGATCAGCGGTAGCCCGTCGTCGGTGACCGGTCGGTAGCACGCCTGTCGGCGTTCGATCGGCGCCGCGGCCAGCGTGGAGGACACGCGCGCGGCGGCGCCGGCCAGGACCGCGCAGGCCTCGGCGCTCACCTCGATGGCGTCCGGCGAATCGGGCAGCGGCTGGGGATCGGCCATCCCGCACACGTACACGCTGCCGTCCGGACGCGGAAAGATCTCCGGCTCCAGATGCCGGCCGTCTGCCGTGCGATAGTCGACGAAGAGCGCGTGGGGCGGCACCTCCGCGGCGGCCAGCGTGATGCTGTGGCCCTTGAGGCCACGGATGCGCGGCAGCCGGAGCCGTCGCGCCAACCGGCCCGTCCACGGCCCCATGGCGAGCACGACGGCGTCGGCCTCGATCGGCTCGCCGTCGACGCGGACGCCGCCGGCCGCGCCGTCCCGCTGGATCACATCGTCCACGACGCCGATGCGCAGCGCGCATCCTCGGCTCCGCGCGGCGTCGATCAGCGCCGCCGTGAAGCCCGCGGGATCGACCTGCGCGGTGGTCTCGGTCGAGCCGAGCGCGGCGGTGACCACGCCGCCGCCGTCGAGCCAGGGCGGCGCCGGCACGCGATGGCCGCCGGGGACGGGCCCACGCTCGCGCGCCGTCAGCATGAACGTCTCCATCCGGCGGTAGCCATAGTCGGTCCCGAGGTCTCGAGCCAGCTCGGCGTGGAGCGCGAAGCTCGCGCGGGCGAGGGGACCGAGCGGCGAGTCATCGCACCAGTCGAGCGCCAGGAAGCCGCCGGATTTTCCCGACGCCGCGCACGCGACCCCCGAGCGCTCCACCACGGTGACGGCGACGCCGCGGCGCGCCAGGAAGTAGGCCACCGAGGCGCCGACGACCCCGGCGCCACAGACGACGACGTGCCGCGGAGGTGCCACCGGGGTATGCTACACCGCGCACGGGGTCAGACTTTGACTCTTACCTATCTCGTTGAGCCGGCGCGACTATGACGCGCGTAGCGTCGAGATAGGTAAGAATCAAAGTCTGACCCCGAGACCCGAGGAGGACAGCGATGATCGAATTGACGCTCGACATGGCGGAGCGCGCGGCCAAGGCCGCGCTCGCGAAGGCCAAGGGGCTCGGCACCGTGATGACCGCGTCGGTCGTCGACGAGTCCGGCCGGACGGTCCTCGTGATGCGGGGCGACGGCGCGGGGTTCTTCAGCACCGTGACGTCACACGCCAAGGCGATGGCGGCGGCCAACTTCCGCCGTCCGACGAGCGAGCTGGGTGAGATGGCGGCGAAGGGCTCGCCGTTCTGGGCCGCGGTGCCGGCGGCGCTCCGCGGTGAGATCTTGCCGAGCATCGGCGCCGTGCCGATCAAGAAGGACGGCAAGTGCATCGGCGCGATCGGCTGCGGCGGCGGCACCGGCGAGCAGGACCACGAATGTGCGGCGGCCGGCGCGGCGGCAATCGGCGGCTCGTGAGCCGACGTCCAGCGGGAGGGAAGCCATGACGATCCAGCTCGACCATTTGATCGTTCCGTCGCATAAGCGCGTCGAAGGCGCCAGGTTCCTCGCCGAGCTGCTCGACGTCCCCTGGGCGGAATCGCAGGGCAACTTCGCGCCCGTCTACGTCAACGACGCGCTGACCGTCGACTTCGCCGATCGCGAAGGATTCGAGCGCCACCACTACTGCTTCCGTGTCGACGAGGAACGGTTCGACGCGATCCTCGGCCGCATCCAGGCTCGAGGGATCGCCTACCGGAGCTCGCCGCGCGGCGCCAACGACATGCGGATCAACGCGCGCCTGGGCGGGAAGAACCTCTACTGGGAGGACGCCGACGGTCACCTGTGGGAGATCCTGACCGTCAGCTACGCCCGACCCGAGTCACCGGTGACCGCGGGTCGTTAGGCGTACTTTTGCCCGAGGCGCTCTTCCCAGCGTAGGTAGTTGATCATGTCGGCGTAGCTGCGATCGGGGCCGGCGGGCACGACGTCGTCGGGCGGGCGCAGCACGCCGGTCAGGCCGAGCTCCAGCGGCCGTCCGTCCTTTCGCCACGCCGCGGTGCCGCCGGCCAGCGCGCTCGCGTCACGGTAGCCCATCTCGCCGAGCGTCGCCGCGGCGAGCACGGCATCGTCGCCGTTCTCATCGGTGACCACGATCGGCACATCCGGGTCCTCGGCGACCTCCGCCACGCGTAGCTCGAGCCAGCCGCGCGGGATCCAGCGCGCGCCGGGCACGTGGCCGGCGGCGAACCGGTCGCTGGTCTCGACGTAGAGCACGGCCGGTGGCCGGTCCGAGGTCAGCCGCGACGCGAGCTCGCTCGTCGAGAGCCGTCGCACGCTCGCCTGGGCCTCGGCCACGACCGGCTCGATCGGCTCATCGTCGCCCGTGACGAGCGGCCGCCCGGCCGCCGCCCACGCGGTCGTGCCGCCCGCGATGGCGTAGACGTTCGTGAAGCCCATCTGCCGGTACCACGAGGCCGTCACGGCCGCGCGCGCGGTCCCGTCACAGCAGAAGACGACGGCGCCGCTGCGTACGGCCGCCACGTCGTCCGCGCGCTGCACCGCCTGGCCGCCGGGAAAACACCAGAACCCCGGGACATGACCCGCCGCGTATTCCTCGCGGGTGCGCACGTACACGGTCTCCTCGGCGGCGCGCGCCATCAGCGGCTCGAGCTCGGAAACCGTCAGCATCCGCACGCCGTCCTCGGTGGCGACCTGGGCGGCGAACGCCTCGGCGGCGGCGCGCCCTTCCCGCGACGGTGGCGGCAGCTCGACCCGGTTGCCGCCCCGCTCGAGGTCGAGGCCGGCCAGCAGCCAGCCGGATGTTCCGTTGCGCAGGCTGACGACGTTGGGCAGCTTCATGCGCTGCAGCACGCGCGCGCCGATGATGCTGCGGGTGCGTCCGGCGCAGTTGACGACCACGGTCGCGTTCGGGCGCTCGCGCAGCAGGTCGTGGATGCGCAGGGCGAGCTCGCCCCCGGGTGCGCTGCGGCCGCCGGGGATGCAGAAGCGCTGATACTCCTCGGGCGTGCGCGTGTCCAGGATCAGCAGGTCGTCGCCCCGGCGCTGGCGCCGGGCGAGCTCCTGCGCGTCGATGGTGGGCACGTGGTGCTGGACCTCGACCTTCTCGCCGAAGTCCTTGCTGGGCACGTTCATCCCCCACTCGGTGGGGAGCGCCTGGCTGGCCCAGCGATTGACGCCTCCCTCCAGGACGGCCACGCGCCGGTACCCCATCCGCTCGAGCGTGCGCGCCGCCAGCGCCGCGCGGCGGCCGGTGTCGTCGCACACCACCACTTGCACGCCGCGGAAGGGAATGAGCCGTCCCGCGCGGGCCTCGAGCTGGCGGCGCGGCACCGAGCTGGCCCCGGCAATGTGCGCGAGGTTGTACTCGCCGTGCTCGCGCACGTCGATCAGCGCGAGCGTCGACCCGGTCTCCAGGAGATGAGCGAGCGTCGTCGGCGCGATCTCACGGGTCATGCGGGGCCCCCATCTCTAGCAATTGTCGTACTTGCCGAGGACGTACGACGAGATCTTGCCGGTCTCGAGATCGTAGCGGGAGCGCTCGAGGCCGACGAGATCCCGGCCGTACACGTGGATCTCGACGGTGGCGCGGTCACTGAAGTTGTCGAGCTGATGGATCTCGTCCGCGTCGGGGACGAGCAACGAGACCTCGCCCGGCTTGACCAGCACCGTGCGGTCCTTTTCCAGGGTGGCGTAACCCTCGCGGTCGCGGTCGTCGACGCGCCGGAAGCGCGTCTCCTGGATGGCATTGCCCATGACGCCGATCATCCCCCAGGTGCAGTGATCGTGCGGCCCCACGTGCGACCCCGGGCCCCACACGACGCTCGTGACCGACAGCCCCGGTCCCCGGTGCAGGACGTAGCTCCCGCCGCCCGGCCGACGTCCGCCCACGGACGGCCGCCGATATCGCTCCGGAACCGATTCCGGATCGCGCACCAGCCGCTCGATCAGACGCGCTCCACGGTCGAACAGGGTCGTCTGATCGGGCCGAGCGGACACGAGCTCCGTCATCTCGTGGATGAAGTCGTCCAGAGCGTATCGGGTGAGCGCCATGCTCTCGCCTCCTGTCACGGGCTGTCGCGCGCCGTCCGATTATAGAACGCGACATCGGTGTATGCTGCCTGCGGAGACGGCGGAGAGGACGTTCGCTTCCGAAAGGATGGAACTGGCGCCGTGAAACCTCGGCACTCGCCGCTGGCCTTCGGGGTCGTGCTCGGCCTGTTCGTCCCCTTCGCTCCGGCGATGTGCGCGCCGGCGGTCGCGGCGCCCGAGGGACAGGTCACGTTCGCCGCCACCGTCACGCTCGCGCCGACGTGGTTCGATCCCGCCGAGACGCCGGGCGTCATCACGCCGTTCCTCACGCTCTACGCGCTCCACGACGCGCTCGTGAAGCCCATGCCGGGGAACCCCTGGGCGCCGAGCCTGGCCGAATCGTGGACGGCGTCGAACGACGGCCTCACGTACGAGTTCGTGCTCCGCAAGGGCGTGCGGTTCCACAACGGCGAGCCCGTCACGCCCGAGGACGTGAAGTTCTCGTTCGAGCGGTACAAGGGCTCGGGAGCGACCACGCTGAAGTCGCGCGTCGCCGCGGTCGAGATCGTCGATGCGCAGCGCGTCCGGTTCCGGATGAAGCAGCCGTGGCCCGACAAGACCTCAAGCTCAAGCCGAAGTGACGGGGTCAGGCTTTGACTTCTAAACATCTCGGTTGACACGCGGCATGTCCGCGGCGGTTATCCCCACAGATGTCTAGAAGTCAAAGTCTGACCCCGGACGTGGTGGTGGTCGGGCTGGGGGCGATGGGGAGTGCGAGCCTCTATCAGCTCGCGCGACGCGGGGCGCGTGTGGTCGGGATCGACCGGTTCCGGCCGCCCCATGACCGGGGCTCGAGTCATGGGGAGAGCCGGATCACGCGCCAGGCCATCGGCGAGGGCGAGGAGTACGTGCCGTTCGTGCGGCGCTCGCACGAGATCTGGCGCGAGCTCGAGGCCGACACCGGCGAGGGGCTGCTCTTCCAGGTCGGCGGCCTCCTGCTGGGGCGAGCGAACGACAACGCCGAGCACCATGGACAGGCGAACTTCGTCGCGCGAACGATCGAGACGGCCCGGCACCACCACATCGCCCACGAGGTCCTGGACGCGCCCGAGGTCCAGACGCGCTTCCCCCAGCTCAGGCTGATCGGCGACGAGATCGGCTACTACGAGCCGGGCGCGGGGTTCCTGCGCCCGGAACGCTGCGTCGCCGCGCAGCTCGACCGGGCGCGCGCGCTCGGCGCCGTCGAGCGCACGGCAGAGACGGTCGTGCGGATAGTCCCGGGCCCGCGGGACGTCGAGGTCGTGACCGACCGCGGCGTCTACACGGCGGCCCAGGTCGTCGTCACCGCCGGAGCGTGGCTGCCGGCGGTCCTCGGCGGCCCGTTCGCCGAGGTCCTCCGCGTCTACCGGCAGACCCTCTGCTGGTTCGCGCCCGACGAACCCTCGGCCTTCGCGCCCGGCGCGTTTCCGATCTTCATCTGGATCCACGGCGCCGGTCCCGCGGGCTACTTCTACGGGATTCCCGTCGTGTCCGAGGGGGTCAAGCTGGCGACGGAGCAGTTCGCGGACACGACGGATCCCGATCGGGTCGCGCGGAGCGTGTCGCCGGCCGAGATCGCGAGCCTGCACGCGACCCACATCCGCGGCCGCCTCGTCGGCATCTCCGATCGCTGCCTGCGCGCGGAGACGTGCCTGTACACCGTGACGCCGGACTCGCGGTTCCTGATCGACCGGCATCCGGACTCCGAGCGCATCGTCGTGGCCTCGCCCTGCTCCGGGCATGGGTTCAAGCACTCCGCGGCGATCGGTGAAGCCATCGCCGAGCTCGTCCTTACCGGCAAGAGCGGGCTCGATCTCGCCCCGTTCTCGCTGGCGAGGCGGCCCGCCTGAGCGGGCGCCGTCCGGCGTCAGCGCCGCTGTTCCGCCAGCCGTCATTCGCCCTGTTCTGGAGCTCGCGCGTCCTCTCCACGCTCGCCGTGCACATGCAGACCGTCGCGGTGGGCTGGCAGCTCTACACGCTGACCGGCAGCGCGCTCGACCTCGGGCTCGTCGGTCTCGCGCAGTTCGTCCCGACCGTCGTCCTGACCCTCGCCGCCGGGCAGACGGCTGACCGATACGACCGGCGCGCCGTCGTGGCCGTCTGTCACGTCGCCGAGGCCGGCGCCGCCGCCGCGCTCGCTCTCGGCACCATTGGCGGCTGGCTGAACCGGGAGAGCATCCTCGGCCTCGTGACCGTCCTCGGTGCCGCCCGCGCCTTCGAGAATCCCGCGCGGGCCGCGCTGGTGCCCCGCCTGGTGCCGGCGCCGCTGCTCTCGCGCGCGATCGCGAGCGTGACGTCCGCCGGCCAGGCGGCCCGCATCATCGGCCCCGCGCTCGGCGGGGCGCTGTACGAGGTGGGCGCGACCACGGTCTACGCCACGGTCACCGCGCTCTACCTCGTCTCTGCGGGCATCGTCGCGATCGTCCGGGATGCGGAGCGTGCCCGTCCGCCCGAGGACGTCACCGTGGCGTCGCTGTTCTCGGGGATCGCGTTCATCCTGCGCCGCCGGCTCGTCCTGGGCGCGCTGTCGCTGGACCTGTTCGCGGTCTTGCTGGGCGGCGCCACCGCGCTGTTGCCGATCTACGCCCGCGACATCCTCGGCACCGGGCCCTGGGGGCTCGGCCTGCTGCGCGCGGCCCCCGCGGTCGGCGCGCTCGCGATCTCGCTCGTGCTGGCCCGGCGGCCGGTCGAGCGCGACGCCGGGCCCCTCCTGTTCGGGTCCGTGCTGCTCTTCGGCGCGGCCACCGTCGTCTTCGGCATCTCGACCGAGCTCGTGCTGTCGCTCGTGGCGCTCGTCGTGGTCGGCGCCTCGGATCTGCTGAGCGTCGTCATCCGCCACTCGCTCGTGCAGCTGCGCACGCCCGACGACATGCGTGGCCGCGTGAGCGCCGTGCACTCGCTGTTCACCGGGACCTCGAACCAGCTCGGCGAGTTCGAGTCAGGGCTGCTGGCGGCCCTGTTCGGGCCAGTGGCCGCGGTGCTGATCGGCGGCATCGGAACGATGGCCGTGGCGGCCCTGTGGATGCACCGCTTTCCGGAGCTCCGGCGATTCCGTCTGGAGGGTTCGTGAGGCGGCCGTCAGCCGAGCTTGACGCCGTATTTTTCCAGGGTCTCCTCGCGCAGCTCGAGGCCGAGGCCCGGCGCCTCGGGCAGGGCCATGAAGCCGTCGACGATCGCGGGGCGCTCGCGAAACAGCTCGAACCACAAGGGATCACGGGTCGCGTCCGCGAAGGACTCCAGGATGAACCCGGTCGGGCTCGCGGCCACCGCATGGACATGGATCTGCGGATCGTGATGGGCGGCGAGCGGGATCTGATAGAGCTCGGCCATGACGGCCGCCTTGCGCCACGTCGTCAACCCGCCGGCCCAGGTCGAATCGATGATCAGATAGTCGACCAGCCCCTCGGCCAGCATCGTGCGCAGGCCGAACGGGCTGTACTCCGTCTCCCCCGCCGCGATCGGGATGCCGGCCTCGGCCTTCAGGCGCTCGAGGGTGTGACGCTCGTCGAACCAGGGCATCGGGTCCTCGAGCCAGAAGATGTCGTGCGGAGCACAGAGCTTGGCCGCGCGCACCGCCGTCGGCAGGTTCCAGCCCTGGTTGGCGTCGAGCATGAGCGCGACGTTCTTGCCCACGGCCTTGCGGATCAGGCCGACGCGCTCGGCATCCGCCTCCGGGGTCAGGCCTCCGACCTTCACCTTGAGCGTGCGATAGCCGAGCTCCACGTACATCGCCGCCTCGCGCACGAGATCGTCCGGGCGCTCGCCATCGCGGTAATAGAAGCCGGTCACGTAGGCGGGCACGCGCTGCCGCAGGGCCCCGCCGAGGAGGGCATGGACCGGCCGGCCGATCGCCTGGCCCTTGAGGTCCCAGAGGGCGATGTCGATGGCGCTCATCGCCGTCACCAGGGGCCGCTGCTGCCGCGCCAGCGCCGGGATGCCGCGAACGCTCGTGTAGGTCAGCGCGAACAGATCCTGCCAGATCCGCTCGACGTCGAAGGGATCGCCCCCGACGACGAGGGGCGTGATGGCTTCCAGGATCCCCCTCACGCTGCGTAGCCCCTCCGCGCCCTGCTGGAAGAGGAACGGCCCGTGAGCCTCGCCGATTCCCACCAGGCCGGAATCCGTGGTGAGCTTGACGATGACCTCGCTCACCCGGCTGATCGTGGTGGTCGAGGTGCGGACCGCCTGCGGCAAGGGGGCGGAGAGCAGATAAGTCTCGAGTGTGGTGACCTTCATGGGACGGCAGGATATCCTACTCTCGATACCTGGTCAGAAGGAGGACTCGTGGCCGACCGAAAATACCGTCAGCAAGGTTACCGTCCCAAGGACGCCGAGCCGCGTCGACCACAACCGCCGCCGCCGGCCGATGCGCCGCGGAGCGGCGGGATGCTGGCCAACCGGACGGTGTCGCGGTGCGGCGGGTGCGGCGCCGTCCTGCCAATCGCCAATTCGACGCTGGAGCAATGCCCGAACTGCCGGGCCGCGCTGCACGCCTGCCGCCAGTGCACGCACTTCGAAGCGGGCCGGCGCTTCGAGTGTGCGCAGCCCATCGCCGAGCGCATCGCGGACAAGACCGCGCGCAACGAGTGCGCCGCGTTCGCGCTCCGCGTGACGGTCGAGCGCGACGCCTCTCCCCACTCCACGCGGCCCGGCGACATCCGCCGCGGCTTCGACAACCT
>WNGF01014148.1_pt1 | contig 21662 bp, 22 predicted proteins | sample 5400641 | NCBI WGS metagenome assembly WNGF01 (sample SAMN13153371, study PRJNA577476) | soil metagenome | isolation source: 80 cm soil or saprolite under grassland replicate 2 | place: USA:California | collected 2016-06-15 | reverse complement strand
GCGGCCGGCGGACCAGGCGCTTCGGTCGCCGAGCCAACCAGCGACCGCCAGCCATAGCCGCCGGCCGCGATGACCAGCACGCCGGCCCCGAGCTTGGCGAGCGCCGACCGTCGGTCCGCCCGGGCCTGGTCATGGCGACTGCTCGCGAGTGAATCGAGCACCTGGTAGATAAGGACCAGGGCCACCGCGAAGCTGACGAAGGCCAGCAGCAGCTGCGCGCCGACAACGAGCGGCCCGGCTCGCACGGCGCTTCCGAACAGCCCGACCCTTAGGACTGGCAGGACCACCACCCCGATTACCAGCCACACCACGACCGCCAATTTGGCGGCCCGCCCCCAGCTTGGCTCGGCGTGCGCAAACCATCGCCCGAACAGCGCGCCCGCGAGGATCTGGCCCAGGAAAATGCCGGCGAATAGGGTGGGCTTGGCCGCTTTCTGCATCACGTCGAGCAGGGTGGAGAAGACGACGCCGGGCATCAGGCCCACGATCCCCTCACCGATGATCTCGGGGAGGGAGAGGACGTCGGTGGTGAGTCGCAGGACCGCCATGACCATCGCCATGACGCAGGCAGCCAGGATACCAGCGATCAGGCCCCTGGAGGAGACACTCGAGGCGTACATTAGCTCACCCCCTGCACCGCCTACCCACGCATCAGGGTACCACTTCGCCGCATTCGAATGAAGGCATTCCTTACAGACGCGGTACCGAGGTCGGATGTCGGCGCGAATTTTGAGACCGACTCGGAAACTTCGGGGCGACGCATTCGCGCGCCGCGATCAGGTGACGAGAAACACATGCGCGAATGCTTCGCTCCTACAGCGCCATCTTCCTCGACACGGCGCCTACCGCCCAGGTATACTTGTCTCAGTTATAGGCATCGATGGCTCGCTGGTTCACGAAATCTCGGCAAGGGGACGGACCACGTCGGGTCCGGGCCCCTTTTTCGTGTCATCTGGAAGGTGGAGAGTTTGGTAGTCAAGCTAGGTGATTTTGGTTCGCTAGAAATGAGCGCTCCGGTCGCTCGAGCAGTCGAAGAGATGGGCTACAGTCAGCCGACTGAAATCCAGGCGGCTGCGATCCCCCTGCTCCTAGCAGGGCGGGACCTGATGGGCCAGGCCCAGACCGGGACCGGCAAGACCGCGGCCTTCGGGATACCGCTGGTGGAGCTGATCGATCCGCAGGTTCCCTCCGTACAGGCGCTGGTACTGGCGCCGACGCGCGAGCTGGCGATGCAGATCTCGGAGGAGATAGGCAGACTGGCCAGGTACCGCGAGATTCGGATCGCGACCGTATACGGAGGGGCGGCGATGGGTCGCCAGGTCCTCGATCTCAAGAACGGCGCTCAGGTGGTGGTGGGCACGCCCGGCCGGATTCTCGACCACCTGTCGCGCGGAACGATGCGCCTGGACGCCGTGCGCTACCTGGTCTTGGACGAGGCCGACAGGATGCTCGACATGGGCTTCATGCCCGATGTCGAGCGGATCTTGCGGCGCACTCCCCGCAGCCGCCAGACCTCGCTGTTCTCAGCCACGATGCCGCTAGTCGTGCGGATCCTTGCCCGCCGGCATATGCGAGAGCCCGATTGGGTCCACGTCAAGCCCGAGGAGCAGCTGGTCTCGGAAGTTGAGCAGATTTACTACGAGGTTGCCGAGCAGGACAAACCGGCCGGCCTGGACCTCATCCTTCGGGAGCAAGAGCCGCAGCGGGCACTCATCTTCCGGCGCACCCAGGTCGGTGTGGACAGGCTGACCCGCTACTTGCGCTCGCGCGGCTACCAGGTGGAAGCCTTGCACGGAAGCATGAATCAGCAGCATCGCGAGCGCGTCATCGCCGACTTTCGGTCTGGTGACCTGCACCTGCTGGTGGCCACCAACGTCGCGGCCAGGGGGCTCGACATCCCCGAAGTCAGCCACGTGATCAACTACGACATTCCCGAGGAGCGCGACTCCTACGTCCATCGGATCGGACGAACGGCGCGAATGGGCCGCGAGGGGGTGGCGATCACGTTCGTGGCGGAGTGGGATGACGCCCCACTGGCCGAGATCAAGAAGGTGACCAACGGCTCGCTCCGCCAGGAGCGCCTAGCGCTGTACGGATAGACGACGTTCAACGTTGCGCGTACAAGGTTCAACGAGCCCAGATAACATCGTTCAACGTTGCGCGTACAAGGTTCAACGAGCCCAGTTACGGCTTGAATGCTCAACGCACGAAGCGTAACGTTGGAACGTTGAGCGCGGAGGATTACCGTGGCCGATTGGCAGCGCATACGAGGCGGCGGCGCGGACTTCGAGCTGTGCGTGCTGCCGGTTGGGACCTTCGAGAACGTCGTCTACGTGGTCCGTGATCCGGACAGTCGTGAGGGCTACGTGATCGACGCCGGCTGGGAGCCTGACACCATCGCCAGCGCCGTCGCCGACACAGGCGTCAAGGCGATCCTGATCACGCACGGCCATCGCGATCACCACGACGAGCTGGATACCCTCAAGGCCCGCATCAAGGCGCCGGCCGGTATCGGCGAGGCCGACAAGGGCATGCTCAAATCGCCGCCCGACTTTACCATCGTCGACGGCCAGGAGTTCCGCTTCGGTAAGACCACCATGCGGGCCGTCCAAACGCCCGGCCATACGCCAGGGGGCACGTGCTTCACCGTCGGCCCGCTCCTGTTCAGCGGCGACACGCTGTTCCCCGGCGGGCCTGGCAACACGAAGACCAGCACCGGCCACTTCCCCACCATCATCGCCAGCATTCGCGATCGGCTCTTCACTCTCCCGGAAGACACCGTCGTCTATCCGGGCCACGGCAAAGAGACGACCATCGGGACCGAGAAGCCCCACCTGGACGAGTGGGTCGCCCGCGGCTGGTAGCATGCGCATCGTATCGCTCATGCCCAGCGCCACCGAGATCGTCTATGCGCTCGGGTTGGACGACCAGCTCGTGGGCGTCACTCACGAGTGTGATTTCCCGCCCGCCGCCCGCCTGAAACCAAAGGTGACCCGCGGCCTGCTGCCCGACGAAGACCTCACGAGCCGCGAGATCGATACCCGAGTCGCCGAGCACAGGGCTTGTGCGAGGTGTGCGCCGTGCCGCACGGGATCGTTCGCCAGGCTGTCCCGACCCTGCCCTCCAAGCCCCACGTGTACTCGCTGGATCCAGCCAGCCTCGGCGACGTGCTGGCCAACGTCAAGACGGTTGGCGACGCCGCCGGAGCCCAGGCTCAAGCCCGCGCGGTGATCTCCTCGCTTCGGGACCGGATCGACGCGGTGACACTCAAGACGGCGGGCGTTGCCAGGATACCGCGCGTGTTCTGTCTGGAGTGGCTCGATCCACCCTGGACGGCTGGCCACTGGGTCCCGGAGATGGTCGGCATGGCGGGTGGGGCCGAGATTCTCGGCGGCATCGGCCAGCCCTCGCGTCGTACGAGCTGGGAAGAGATAGCGGCCCGCGGGCCTGAGGTGGTCGTCTTGATGCCGTGCGGCTTCGACCTGGAGCGCACGCTGCGCGAGACGGACCGCACGCCGTGGCCCGCCCAGTGGTCGGGCTTGCCGGCCGTCAAGTCGGGCCAGGTCTATGCCGTGGATGGCTCGGCCTACTTCAACAGGCCTGGCCCGCGCCTGGTGGATGGACTGGAGCTGCTGGCAAGTATCATCCACCCCGAGTTGTTCGGCCCCAGCCAGCTGGAGGGTGCCCTCAGCCGTCTGGAGGACCCGATCGCACTGTCAGTCCGTTCCTGACAGACCTGGCCCTCTTGACAGCTCTGAGCCCATAACAGATGATCAGCTTGGGCGGAGCTCGCGTTGTGGTCCCGAGACGAGCCTACGGAGTCGGCCGCGCAGCAGGAAGCCGAACGCGAGCGGTGAGTACGTTGCTCGGCTCCCGAGAGGGAGGTCCGATATGACGAAGGTTTCAGCTCGACTGGTTGCAGTCGGACTGTCGGTGGCGATGGCGCTGGGAGTGTTGGCGCCGATCGCGCAGGGGCAAGGCGGCACGATCAAGATCGTCTCGTCGCTGCCCAGGACCGGCAGCAGCAAAGGCCAGACCGACACGATCGTCAATTCGATCAAGATGGCGCTGGACGAGGCCGGCAACCAGGCGGCCGGCTTTGCCCTGATCTACGAGGACATGGACGACGCGACGCCGGCGCGAGGCGCGTGGGACGCGGGCAAGGAGGCTGAGAACGCGAACAAGGCCGCCGCCGATCTCGACGTGATGGTCTACCTGGGCACGTTCAACTCGGGTGCGGCTAAGGTCGCCATTCCGATCCTCAATCGGGCCAACCTGGTCATGATCAGCCCAGCCAACACTTATCCTGGCCTGACTAAGCCGGGTAAGGGCGAGATGAACGAGCCAGCCGTCTACCAGCCGAGCGGTCGGCCCAACTACAGCCGCGTGGTCCCGGCCGACGACCTGCAGGGCGCCGTTGGAGCAGCCTGGGCCAGGGACGTGGGCGCTGTGAAGGTGTACATCCTGGACGACACCGAGCTGTACGGGCACGGTATCGCCGTCGTGTTTGCCGAGACGGCCGCCCGCATCGGACTGACCGTGGTGGGCGGCCCGGAGGGCATCGATCCGAAGGCTTCGGACTACCGTGCCCTGGCGACCAAGGTCCGCGGAGCCGGTCCTGACCTCATCTACTACGGCGGCATCACCCAGAACAACGCCGGCAAGCTGGTCAAAGACCTACGGGCCGTGCTTGGCGCGAACGTGCTCCTGATGGGCCCGGATGGGATCTACGAGCAGGCGTTCCTGGACGACGCCGGCGAGGCGGCCGAGGGGATGTACATTACCTTCGGCGGGGTGGCGCCGAGCAAGCTGACGGGCAAGGGCGCGGCCTGGTACGGCGCCTACAAAGCCAGGTTCGGGTCCGAGCCTGAGGCATACGCCTCATACGGCTACGAGGCCGCCAAAGTGGCCCTGGACGCGATAGAGCGAGCCGGGGCGAAGGACCGCGCCGCGATTCGCGACGCCGTCTTCGCCACCAGGGATTTTGATGGCGTCCTCGGCGTCTGGTCGCTCGACCAGAACGGCGACACCACGCTCACCAACATGTCCGGCCGCCAGGTCGTGGGAGGCAAGTTCGACGACGACAACGCCGTCGTCCTGAGCGCCCAGTAATCTCCCACCGCAGAGACGCGCAGGGCGCGGAGCGGAGCTCGGGCGCCCTGCGCGTCCTCGGCGCCCCTGCGGTCAGCCGCCTAGGTACAGCCGGTGCTCGACGATGTAGTCGGCCACCACGTCCGGCACCAGGTAGCGGATCGGGCGGCCCTCGGCCACGCGGGCGCGAAGCTCGGTCGAAGAGATGGCCACCCCTGGAGTCCAGACCAGGCTGATGCGCTCCTGGGCGCCGGGCAGCCGCGCCTCTAGCTCGGCGGGATCGAACGCGCGATGGCCGGGACGGCTCACGGCAATCAGCCGCGCCAGCGCTAGCAGTCGATCGGGGTGGTGCCAGCGGTGAAGCTCGCGCAGCACGTCCATGCCGACCACAAAAGCCAGCTCCTCGCCCAGCTCCGAATGCAGCCTTTCGAGCAGGTCCACGGTGAAGGAGGGCCCGCCATAGGCCAAGTCGGCGTGGGAGACGCCGAAGGCCGGGTTGCCCGCGACGGCTAGCTCCGTCATTGCCACACGATGCTCGGGCGGCGTGACCGGCTCGTCCAGCTTGAGCGGGTTGCGCCAGGCCGGCACGAAGAGCACTTGGTCGAGCCCGGCCTCGCAGCACGCCTCCTGGGCGGCCGCCAGGTGGCCCAGATGCGGCGGATCGAACGTCCCGCCGAACACCCCGATCGTCATTCCCACTCCAGCTCCGCCTTCCCGATATGGACGTTGTCGCCGGACTTTACCCCGGCTCGCTCGAGGGCCTCGAGTACGCCCAGCTTGCCGAGGGTGCGCTGGAGCAGCGCGACGGCGTCCGGATTGGCCAGATCGGTCATCGCTACGACCCGCTCCACGCGCTTGCCGCGGACTCGAAAGTGCGCGCCGACCCGCTCGACGGTCCAGGCGTCGTCGTCCGCGACAAGGCGATACACCTTCTTTGCCTCGGCGCCCGTCCGGCCGGCCCCGACCGGCGGCTCCTCGGCCGGCAGCGCCGCCAGTGTCTCGACCAGGAGGTCGACCAGGGCGGCGATGCCCTGGCTGGTCAGCGCCGAGACCGGCACGACGCGCAGGTCCGGGTGGCTGCGCGAGAAGGCTTCCACGAGTTGAGGTAGGCGCTCGCGCGCGGCTCGGAGGTCGACCTTGTTCAGGGCGATGACTTCAGGCTTGGCAGCCAGGGCCGGGTTATACAGCTCGAGTTCCTGGCGGACCTTTGCGTAGGCCTGGAGCGGGTCTGGCTGGGCGGCGTCCAGGACGTGGAGTAGGATGCGGGCCCGCTCGACGTGGCGGAGGAACTGGTAGCCAAGGCCCACGCCGCGATGCGCGCCGCCGATCAGGCCGGGGATGTCGGCCAGCACGAAGCTCAGGTCCCCCCGCTCGGCGACGCCCAGGTTTGGGGTCAGGGTGGTGAAGGGGTAGTCGCCGATCTTTGGCTGGGCGGCGGTCAGCGCCGCCAGCAGGCTGGACTTGCCGACGTTCGGGTAGCCGACCAGGCCGACGTCGGCGATCGTTTTGAGCTCCAGGCGCAGCCAGCGCTCCTCGCCGGGCTCGCCCTTCTGCGCGATGCGCGGCGCCCGGTTCGTGCTGGTTGCAAAGTGAACGTTGCCAAGACCGCCCCGCCCGCCGCGCGCCACCATCACCTCGTTGCCTGGGCGCCGGAGGTCAGCCAGAAAGTCCTGGTCCGAGCTGATCACGGTCCCAGGCGGGACCCGGATGACGATGTCCTCGCCCTTCTTGCCGTGCTTCTTGGCGCCGGCCCCGTGTCCGCCCCGCCCGGCCTTGAAGTGGCGGCGGTGGGAAAACTCGAGCAGGGTGCTGACGCCCGACTCGGCGCGGACGAAGACGCTGCCGCCCCGGCCGCCGTCGCCCCCATCCGGACCTCCGCGTGGCACGAACTTCTCGCGCCGAAAGCTGAGCGCGCCGTTACCCCCGTCCCCCGCCTTGACGAAGATGCGGGCCGTATCGAGGGTGTTGGCGGGCGCATCGCGCTGGTCGACCATCGCGGCTCACTCAGCCCTCCGGCTCAGCCTCTGGCGGCGCCCCACCAGGTAGGAGACTAGCGGCCGATACAGCAGCCAGGGAAGCGCGGCCGGCACCAGCGGCACCGTCATGGACATCGCCGCCTTTGCCATGGGCCGTGGATCATTGGCCGCGAATACGATGAACAGGACCAGCGTCCCCAGCGTCCAGACGACTGCGCTAAACAGCGCCAGCTTCCCATACAGCTCGTGCGAAACCTGGCGCCGGGCCGTCTCGTAGTCCATGTCCACGCCTCTAGCCTCTGGTCCCAAGTCCCAAGTCTGCAGTCACCGCCTCGCTACTCGCTACTCACCACTCACTACTCGTTGTAGTACACTGGCGCCATGGACAGCGAGGCGCGCGCCGCGGCCTGGACGTTCCTTGGCGTACTGGCTGGCTTCAAGATCGCGATCGCGCTGGTGATCTTCTGGATGGACCCGTCTGGCTTCGCGGCCGGATTCCTTTTCGTGACTGGCTGGTACTGTCTCCTGGTGCCCATCGCCGCGCTCGCCCTGCCGGGCGTGTACTGGTTCCGGCTCTTGCGCGCGCGGGCCAAGCGGCGCGACCTGATTCGGTCCGAATGGCTCGTCGAGCCCGACCTCGATTGGAACCCCACTACGGCGCGTGGCAGAATGTAACTGTCCGGCTATCTGCACGATTCGAAGGATAGCTCCCTGTGACCCGAGCCAACCTGATCTTCATGGTCGCAACTCCGCTGGTGCTCATTGCGGGCATCGCGTTGATCGTGTCCGGCTTCGGCACCCTGCTGCTGACGCTCCGGGAGATAGCCTTTATCAGCGATCTGGCGCGCGGCCTGGACGAGGAGAGCGCGAAGGAAAGCTCAAAGTTCATACCGGTCATTGTGGCGCTCGCGATCGCGTCCGTCTTCCTCATCGCTGGCTCGGTCGCCTCGATGCTGTCGCGCCCGGGTCCCAAACAACACTGATCTCGGCTCTGGGGCTGTGGCCCGCCTCAGGCGAGCTCGATCGGGCGAAAAACCCTTGCAGAGCCGCGCCCACCGGGCAGAGCACAGGGCCGGCAAGCAGCGTCCCGACCGAGTCGCCGGCCCTGATACGGTGCGTTACTATGGAGCGGATCGAATGGGTTGCAGTGACGGTTTTCGGAGGTATGCGATGCCGCTGAGCCGGCATCCGGCGCGATGAGATACGCACTCCTGGCGCTGAGCGCTGCGGCGGTCTTGGCGATCGCCGGCTGCGCCAACGTACCCCAGACAACCGTTATGCCAAAGTCCGATGCGGCGCGCCTGATCCAGAACCTGTATGTCTGGATCTTCTGGATGTCGGTCGTGGTCTTCGTCGCCGTCCAGGGTGTCCTGGTGTACGCGATGTGGCGCTTCCGCCACCGCCCGGGCCACGCGATGCCCCCTCAAGTCCACGGCAACACGCGCCTGGAGGTTATGTGGACCATCGCTCCTGCCGTGGTCCTGGTGTTCATTGGGATCCCGACCATCCAGACGATCTTTGCGCTGGAGAGTCCACCCCCCGGCCAGCCGATGACGATCGAGGTGATCGGGCATCAGTGGTGGTGGGAGTTCCGCTATCCCGAGCAGGGCGTCGTGACCGCCAACGAGATGATCATTCCGGTCGGCCAGACGGTCGAGCTGAAGATGCGATCCGAAGACGTCATCCACAGCTTTTGGATTCCCCAGCTCATGGGCAAGCAAGACGTGGTCCCCACCCACGTCAACAGCCTCTGGTTCACGGCTGAGGAGGGGGGGCAATACTTCGGCCAGTGCGCCGAGTACTGTGGCGTTGAGCATGCCCTGATGAGGATGAACGCGATCGCGTACGATCGTCCCGACTTCGAAGCCTGGGCAGCCCGTCAGCGGGCGCCGGCCGCGCCGACCACCGATCTGGCGCTAGAGGGCGCCGAGGTACTCACCCGCAACGCCTGCGTCGGCTGCCACACGATCGCCGGGACGGTCGCCCAGGGCCAGGTAGGCCCGAACCTGTCGCATTTCGGCAGCCGGACCACCCTCGCGGCTGGTATCCTAGAGAACACACCCGAAAACCTGACCCGCTGGCTGCGTGATCCGCAGGAGGTCAAGCCGGGTACCAAGATGCCCAACCTCAACCTGCGTCCGTCCGAAGTGGAGGCGCTCGTAGAGTACCTGCACAGCCTAAAATAGAGCTGCGTTCGGCCAGCCGCTGTCTCCGGGCCTGGCTGAGCGCCTGACGACAGACAAACGCGGAGGCCCGCCAATGGCCACAACCCTCACACCGCCTCAAGTCACCGCCCCGGCTCCAACTCCGGCCGCGCCCCAGGTCGTCGCCCCACGGCCGGTCACGCCGGCCTACCACGGCTTCACGAGCTGGCTGACGACCATCGACCACAAGCGGATCGGCATCCTGTACGGGACAACGGCCGCCGTCTTCTTCCTGGTCGGCGGCGTCGAAGCGCTCATGATCAGGATGCAGCTCGCCGTGCCGAACAACGGCTTCGTCTCGGCAGACGCGTTCAATCAGCTCTTCACCATGCACGGCACGACCATGATCTTCCTGGTCATCATGCCGATGAGCGTGGCGTTCTTCAATTTCATCGTCCCGCTCCAGATCGGCGCGCGCGACGTGGCCTTCCCGCGCCTGAACGCCTTCAGCTACTGGGCGTTCCTGTTTGGCGCGCTTTTCATGAACATGAGCTACTTCGTCAGCGGCTTGCCGGACGGCGGTTGGTTCGGCTACGCGCCTTTGACCACCAGGACGTATTCGCCCACCGAGCGCATCGACTTCTGGCTGCTGGGGCTTCAGCTGCTGGGGGTTGCCTCGCTCGCGGGGGCATTCAACTTCCTGGTCACGATCATCAACATGCGCTGCCCGGGCATGTCGCTGATGCGCATGCCGGTCTTCAGCTGGAACACGCTGGTCACCTCGTTCCTCCTAATCCTGGCGTTCCCGGCCATCACCGTCGCGCTGATCCTGCTCATGTTCGATCGCTACTTCGGGACCAACTTCTACTACGCGCCGAATGGTGGCGACCCGCTCCTCTGGCAGCACCTGTTCTGGATCTTTGGCCATCCTGAGGTCTACATCCTGATCCTGCCAGCCATGGGTATGGTCTCGGAGATCCTGCCCGTCTACTCGCACAAGCCGTTGTTTGGCTACCCGTTCGTGGTGTACGCCACGGTCGCGATCGGCTTCATCGGCTTCGGCGTCTGGAGCCACCACATGTTTACGGTTGGGCTCGGCCCGATCGCCAACTCGTTCTTCGCCGCCAGCACGATGCTGATCGCGGTCCCGACCGGCGTGAAGATCTTCAACTGGCTCGGGACGCTGTGGGGTGGCTCGATCCGCTTCAACACGGCGATGCTGTTCGCGGTCGGCTTCGTCTCGATGTTCACGATTGGCGGCCTGAGCGGCGTGATGCACGCCTCGGTGCCGATCGACCTGCAGCACCAGGACTCGTACTTCGTCGTCGCGCACTTCCACTACGTCCTGTTCGGCGGCAGCATCCTGGGTCTCTTCGGCGGCATCTACCATTGGTGGCCGAAGATCACTGGACGGCTGTTGGACGAGAAGCTGGGCAGGCTCAACTTCTGGCTCATGCTGATCGGCTTCAACATCACCTTCGGGCTCATGCACTTCCTGGGCGTGGACGGAATGCCGCGCCGGATCTACACCTACTCGGCCAATCAGGGCTGGTCCGGCTGGTTCGGCCTCGATTGGCTCGGTTGGAACATGCTAATCACGATTGGCGCGTTCCTTATCGCCGTCTCGGTCGCGGTGTTCATCTACAACGTGTTCTGGAGCCTCCGCCACGGCGAGATCGCCGGCAACGACCCGTGGGATGGCGCGACGCTCGAGTGGTCGATCCCGTCTCCGCCACCCGCCTACAACTTCGCGGTCGAGCCAACTGTCCGCTCCCGTGACGCGTTCTGGGCGCTCAAGCGGCGGTGGCAGGCCGTCGAGGTCGGCGAGCATCATGGCCACATCACCATGGCGGGCATGCCGACTGGCGAGGTCGAATTCGAAGAGGCCCACTCATCCGAGGAGGCGCACCGAGCGCCGGTGGACGTGAGCAGCATCCACATGCCGAACCCGTCGTTCTTCCCGCTGATCGCCGCTCTCGGGCTGACCTGTATGCTGGCCGGGTTCGTCTTCGGCTTCGGGCTCAGCATCGCCGGCGCCATCTACCTGATCGTCGCCATTGGCGGTTGGGCCCTGGAGCCGACGAGCTAGCCGTGCACGACGCACAGGCCGCGCCGCTAGGACGGCACGCGGCTCCGCCCGCGCACCCTGGCTACACCACCACCGGCCTGGACCATCGGAAGATGCTCATGTGGCTCTTCCTGGGGTCTGACATGAGCAGCCTGACCATGGTCCTGGCCCTGGCGGCCATTCAGCACGGCGACAAGCGGCGGCTGCAAATCTGGCTCATCACTACCGCCCTGCTCGGGATGACGTTCCTGGGGGGCCAGTTCTACGAGTTCACCACCTTCTATGACGAGGGCCTGTCGCTCCAGGTGAACCTGTTCGGCTCGTCTTTCTTCACCCTGACCGGGTTTCACGGCGCCCACGTGGCCGGCGGCGTCTTCTGGCTTCTCTACCTGACCGCCGCCTCGATCTTCGATCGCTTGAACCCGGAGGCGAGCCTGTACGTGGAGATCGCCGGCCTGTACTGGCACTTCGTCGACGTCGTCTGGATCGTCATTTTCACAGTCGTCTACCTGGTGCCGGTGTAGCGGCCCGACTCGCGGAGGTCTCATGGTTCTTGACTCCAAGGCGCTGGAGTGGGCAAGTCAGCACGGGCTCGACACGGCCGCGCTCAAGAAGGCCAAAGTGCCGATCTACGGCAAGTGGTACTTCCCAGAGCTGCCGGCCGACGTGCCCCTCGTGAACCTCCAAACGGGAGAGATCGAGACTTTCGGGGCGGGCTTCCGAGCGGGCGCGATCCTGTACGTCAAGGAAGAGGACCTGAAGCGAGCCCGGTTGGGACCGTACGCGGTCCCGGAGCCGGCTGAGGAGGCCCAGGAGCAGGCGGCGGAGGCGGCCGGGCCCGAGCCGACCGCGGTGGCGGCGGCCGAACAGCCGGCCACCAGCTCGGTTGCCACCGCCGAGCGACAAGGGCCGAGCCGGGCCGCGACGGTGGTCGCGGCGGCCCCGCCCGAGCCGTCCCGCGAGAGCGATCCCGAGGGCGTCGAGCACGGCGCCGGCGGGGCTCACGCCGTGGCGCAGGTCATCCCCCACGAGCAGCCGCATCCTCAGTCCGGAACGTACATCACGATCGCCATCATCCTTGCCGTAATCACAGCCGTAGAGGTAACCGTCTACTACGTCCAGGCGTTGGCGCCAGTGCTGGTGCCGATCCTGCTGGTCCTCTCGTCGGTCAAGTTCGCCCTGGTGGCCGGCTTTTTCATGCACCTGAAGTTCGACCATAAGTCGTTCCTGGGCTTCTTCGGTGGCGGTCTCGCCATCGCCGGAACCATCGTCGTGTCGCTCATCTTCCTGTTCCACGGCGTCTCGCGCGCGGCCGGGGGGCACTGACTGGTCCGTTTCGAGCAGTCCATGACACGAGTCGCTGCCAGCCAGGATGAACCGCTCCCCCTCTCCCCTTGAGCCCCTTGAGGGAGAGGCTGGGGTGAGGGAAAACCGAGCAGGCCAAGCTGATGTTGCTCCAGGTCCAACCCACGGGTGACTTCTCATGGACGAGCTGGCACGGCGAGCCGTCTGTCCGGGCCGGCATCCTGCTGCTGGCCGGGCTCTACCTCTTGGGCGTTGGCCCGCTGCGTCGGCGCTACGCCTTGGGACCGCCGGCCCCTCGTTGGAAGATCGCCACCTTCCTGGCCGGCATCGCGATCCTGTTCGTCGCGCTGGATGGGCCCCTCGATGACCTGAGCGACAACTACCTGTTCAGCGCACACATGCTGCAGCACATGCTGCTCACCCTGTTCATGCCGCCGCTGCTGCTCATGGGCACGCCCGGCTGGCTGCTGCGGCCGCTCATTGGGCTCCCCTTCGCCGCTCGAGTGGCGCGCGCGCTCACACAGCCCCTGGTCGCGCTGCTCCTGTTCAACGTCACGTTCACAGTCTTCCACCTGCCGTCGTTCTTCGAGCTCACGCTCGAGGACGAGAGGTTCCACATCGCCGAGCACGTGCTGTTTATGGTCACGGCCATCATAACCTGGTGGCCGATACTCAGCCCGCTCCCAGAGCTGCCCCGCCTGCCGTATCCGGTCCAGCTCATCTATGTCTTCTTCCAGACGTTCTCAGGCTTTACGGTCGGCGCATTCCTCACCTTGGCTCAGCAAGTGCTCTACCCGTTCTACCAGAGCGTCCCACGCCTCTGGGGCGTCTCAGCCCTTGACGACCAGAAGATCGGTGGGTTGATCATGTGGGTGATCGGCGGCACGTTCCTGCTGCTGGTCTTCACCGCCATCTTCTTCGCCTGGGTCTCGCACGAGCACGTCCAGGACGAGGTCGTCGAGCCGCCCGCTCGTGAGCGTGAGCCCGGCCTGGCCCCGCCGAATAGAGGCGTAGTAGGCGCCCGGCCCGACAAGCCCTAACCCCTCTCTCCCCCCCTCCCCTTCGCCCCTTTTCCCTTTTCCCCGTTCCCTTTCCCCCTCCCCTTCCACTGCTATATCGGCCTCGAGACGGGCGCGCCCTGCGCCGGTCTGTCGTAAGTCCGCGTGTGGACGCACATGGCAGGAGGACCACGATGGATCGAGACACTCTTCTGGGCGAAGCGAAGTCCGACCCCCCCGAGCGCCTGACGTCGCGGCGAGCCCTGCTGAAGGGCTTCGTCGTGCTGATGGCGGCTGGCGCCGTTGCCTCCCTGGCGATCGCGTGCGGCCAGCAGGCACCTGCGACCAAGCCCGCCGAGCCTACTCCCAAGGCTGAGACCAAGCCCGCGCCGGCCGGCCAGTCGGCCCAGGGCGCCAAGCCGGCCGAGGAGCCCCGGAAAGGCGGCACCCTGAAAGTCGGGATCATCGGCGAGCCGCCGGCGCTCGATCCGTCGTTCACGACGGCCACGATTACGGCCAACATCTCGTGGCACATGTTCGAGCAGCTCTTCCAGAAGAACGACAAGCAGGAGCCGGTGCCGTTCTTGCTGGACAAGTACGACGTCTCGGGTGACGGCAAGAACTGGATGTTCAATCTGCGCAAGAACATCCCCTTCCACAACGACAAGGAGATGACCTCGGCTGACGTAGTCGCCTCGGTCAAGCGTTGGATGGCGATGACCGGCCGCGGGAAGTTCACCGCCGCCCGGCTCGAGTCGCTCGCCGCGAAGGACAAGTACACCGTCGCGATGAATTTCAAGGAGCCGACCGGTGTGCTGCCGACCTTCCTCTCGAACCGGGACGCCATCATCATCCCCGAGGACGTCGCGAACGCCTTCCCGAAGGACAAGCTGACCCAGTACATCGGGACCGGCCCCTATAAGTTCATCGAGCACCTTCGGGACCGCCACGTCCGCTTCGGCCGCTGGGATAAGTACGTGAGCCTGGATGGTAAGGCCGACGGCGCGGGCGGGCGACGCGTCGCTTACCTGGACGAGCTGCTCTTCATTCCTGTACCCGAGCCCTCTGTCCGCGTCGATGGAGTGGGCACGGGCGAGTACCACTTCGCCGAGTCGCTCGAGCCGGACCAGTACGACACGCTCAAGGCGCAGCCGAACACGGTCCCGGTCATCGTGAAGCCAAACTACTGGTACGCGCCCCATTTCAACAAGAAGGAGGGGCTCTTCACGAACCTGAAGCTGCGCCAGGCCGTGCTGGCGGCCACCGCGATGGAGCCGGTGATGAAGGCCGGCTGGGGCCGCCCTGACTTCTTCCGCCTGGGGCCGGAGATCGCGGCGCCGGAGACGGCCTGGTACACCGACGAGGGCAAGGACGTCTACAACAAGGTGGACTTCGACAAGGCGAAGGCGCTGATGAAGGAGGCCGGTTACGACGGTACCCCCATCCGCTGGATGTCCACCAAGGAGTACTTCTACAACTACAACATGTCGCTGCCCTTCAAGCAGTCCCTGGAGCAGATCGGCTTCAAAGTGGACCTCCAGGTCATGGACTGGGCGACGCTCGTGAAGCGACGGAGCGACTTCAAGGAGTACGACGTCTTCGTGACCGGCCACCCCTCGTACGACCATCCCGTGGGCCAGGTCTACCTGGAGGCGAGCTGGCCAGGGTGGTGGGTCAACGAAGAGAAGGACAAGCTCGTCAACAGCATCATGGCCGAGGCGGACCCGGGGAAGACGCTCGGGCTGATCAAGCAGCTTCAGGCGCTCCAGTGGCGGGACGTGCCGTGCATCAAGTGTGGCGAGGCCTTCGCCCTGCAAGCCCGGCGGACCGAGCTGAAGGGCTACGAGACCCCACCCGCCTGGTTCTTCTGGAACGCCTGGCTCGGGTAGGTGGGCCGCTACCTGATCCGTCGGCTGTTGGCGGCCATCCCGGTCATGCTGATGGTCGCCACAGCCGTCTTCATGCTGCTCTTCCTGGCTGGTGGGGATCCGGCGTCCGTAATCCTCGGGCCCGACGCGCGACCCGAGCAGGTTGAGGACCTCCGCGTCAAGCTCGGCCTGGACCAGCCACTCCACGTTCAGGTGTACCGCTGGTATGCCCGACTGCTTCAGGGCGATCTGGGTCAGTCGATCTTCCTGAACCGCCCGGTCACTCAAGCGATAGCGGAGCGGGCTGAGCCGACGCTCATCCTCACTACGCTCGCGCTGCTAGTGGCACTCTCGATCGGGCTGCCGATGGGGATTCTGTCCGCACTGCGGCGGGGACAATGGCTCGACACGGGCGCGATGTTCGTGGCGATCGGCGGAGTCTCGATGCCGACGTTCTGGCTGGGCCTCAACCTGATCTTCGTGTTCGGCGTCGTGCTCGCCTGGTTGCCGGTGGCGGGCTACGAGTCGCTCAGCAAGGGGCTCTGGGACAACCTGCGCTACATGATCATGCCGGCCGTCACGCTCGGGATGGCCCAGGGGGCGCTCCTCGCCCGCTTGACCCGCTCGATGATGCTCGAGACACTAAGCGAGGACTATGTCCGGACCGCCCGCGCCAAGGGCCTGGCCGAGCGGCGAGTGGTCGCGGCCCATGCCCTCCGTAACGCGATGATCCCGCTCCTCACCATCATTGGCTTGATCTTCGCTGCCCTCATGGGTGGCGCCGTCATCACCGAGCAGGTCTTCAACATCCCTGGTGTGGGCCGCCTTCTGATCCAGGCCGTCACGCGGCGCGATTACCCGGTCGTCCAGGGGGTCGTGCTGGTCGTGGCTGGCCTCTATGTCATGATCAATCTGGTGGTCGACGTCCTCTACGGCTACCTCGACCCGCGTCTGCGCTACGGACGTGCCTAGACGGTAGCAGATGGCGCAGAGTATCGCCGCTACCCCTGCCAGGGTCGCGCCGCGGCCCGCTGCCAGCTGGCGCGTCCACCCGTTCTTTCGCCATCGCAGCGCGGTCGTCGGTGCATGGATCTTCTTCGTGGTTCTGGTGGTCGCACTGTCGGCCGATGCGCTCAAGACGCACGACCCACTCTTCCTCGGCGCGCCTGACCGCCCCGGGCAGCACCCATCTCCTGGGGACCGACAATTTTGGCCGCGACACGTACAGCCGAGTCGTATTCGGGTCGCGGGTTTCGCTCGGAGTGGGGGTGGGCGTCTCGCTCGGGACCGTCTTGTTCGGGACCCTGATCGGCCTGGTCGCCGGCTACTTCAGGCGGGTCGACACGCCATTGATGCGGGTGATGGACGGCCTGATGGCTTTTCCCGGCGTGATCCTGGCGATCGCGATCATGGCCGCCGTCGGACCGTCGATCTGGAACGTGATCCTGGCCCTCACAGTGGTTGACACGCCGCGCCTGGCGCGGGTCGTTAGGAGCGTGGTCCTGACGGTGCGCCAGCTGCAATACATCGAGGCGGCGCACGCCATCGGCGTGGGCACCCGTGGGATCCTCGTTCGCCACATACTGCCCAACTGCCTGGCGATCCTGATCGTCCAGGGTACTTTTATCTTTGCCCAGGCGGTGCTGGGCGAGGCCAGCCTCAGCTTCCTGGGCGTCGGCACTCCCCCGTACATCCCGAGCTGGGGCAACATGCTGGGCGAGGCACGCTCCTACCTCGCCTCAGCGCCCTGGACGATGCTGGCACCCGGGGCCGCGCTGATGGTCGCCGTGCTCGGGCTCAACCTCCTGGGCGACGGCGTCCGAGACCTGCTCGACCCCCGCTTGCGCCGTCTCTAGTCTCTAGTCTCTAGTCTCTAGTCTCTAGTCTCTAGCCCCTGGTCTCTGGTCTCTGGTCCCCAGTTTCTGGTCCGACGAGGATGACTTGAATTTGAGGCCTTTGAGATTGGAGTGCGCGAGGTATCGCATGAATCCGGCAATCAGTCGGCCGGTCTCCGTTGCCATACCGTATAGCTCCTCGAACTGCGGCTGAGACAGGAACCCAGCATCCAGTGCCACGTAGAGTTGAGCCTTGAGTTCCCCGGTCGAGCCCTTTGCGAGTGACAGGAACTGTCGAAATTCCTTGTCGCCGTCTCTTTCGAATCCCTCGGCGATGTTCGACATGACCGAGACAGTGGCTCGACGCATTTGGTCCTTAAGAGGAAAGTCTCTCGCGAAATCGCCGTGACTCGTGAGCTCGTAGACGCGCCGGGTCAACTCACGCGCCTTCCGCCACGCATCGACATCTTCGAACCGCGTTAGCCCGGCCATCTTTCCTCCAAGGCCTCGCCGCGCTCAGCGAGTTGACTAGGGACTAGGGACTATAGACTAGAGACTAAACGCGCTCCCGTCGTAGGATCTCCCGCGCGGCATTGTGGCCCGGGGCGCCCATGACTCCGCCACCGGGATGGGTCCCGGAGCCGCACAGGTAGAGGTTGCGGATCGGGGTGGCGTAGCGAGCCCAGCCGGCCAACGGGCGCAGGAAAAAGAGCTGGCTGGGGCTCATCTCACCGTGGAAGATGTTGCCGCCGGTCAGGCCAAACTGCTCCTCCAGGTCGAGTGGAGAGAGCGCGTGGCGATGCTCGATGGCCGTTTTCATGTTCGGCGCGTACTCAGCCAGCAGGTCGACGATCCGGTCCGCGAAGCGCTCCCGCTCGTCGCGCCAGTCACCCTGGGCAAGTGTGTACGGGGCGTACTGCACGAAGATCGACATCAGGTGCTTGCCCGGCGGGGCCAGCGAGGCATCGTAGGTGGTCGGGATGGTGATCTCGAGCAGGGGCGCGCGGGAGGGCTGCCCATACTTGGCGTCGTCCCAGGCCCGTTCGACGTAGTCGACGTTCGGCGCGATGTGGGTGGTGCCCATGTGCTGAGGACCTTGGCGGACGCCAGGCAGAGCGGTGTAATTGGGCAGCTCGCCCAGAGCCAGGTTCAGCTTGAACGAGGTGCCCTCGGACTTGAAGCGGTCGACCTCTGTCGCGAACGACGGCGGCAGCGAGTTGCGGCCCACCAGGGTGAGAAACGTCCGCTTGGGGTCGGCGTTCGACACGACGACCCGAGCGTGGACCTCCTGGCCGTTCTCGAGCGCCACACCGTAGGCCATGCCGTGCCGCGCGAGGATGCGAGCGACCGGCGCGCTGGTCCTGATCTCGGCTCCAGCGGCCCGGGCAGAGGTCGCGATCGCCTCGGAGAGCGCGCCCATGCCGCCTTTGACGAATCCCCACAGCCCGCGCACTCCGTCCACTCCGCCCATCTGGTGGTGAAGCAGCACGTAGGCCGTCCCGGCCGACCTCGGGCCCGCGTTTGCGCCGATCACCCCATCGGTGACCAGCGCGACCTTTAGCTCCTCAGACTCGAACCAGTCGTCCACCAGCTGCGCCGCGCTACCCGTTAGCATGCGAGCCAGGGCCGCCAGGTCAGCGCGCGGGAGGCGCAGCGTCCGACCTCCCAGCCGAGCGAGGCTGAGCCAGTCGGCGAGCTCGCGCGGCGGCACGTTCGGAGGACTCTGCAGCAGCAGCGGCTCCATGAAGCGCGCGATCCGCTCGAGCATGGCCTCGTAGGCCGGGTAGCGCTCCGCGTCGCGAGAGGAGAACCTGGCGATCTCGGAGCAGGTCCTGGCCACGTCGCGCCACATGAAGAAGTGCCGGTTGTCCGGCAGCGGCGAGAAGTAGGCCGGCTCCTTGGGTAGCACCTGGTAGCCGTAGCACGGCAGGTCGAGCTCGCGGACGATCTTTGGTTGGAGCAGACTGACCAAGTAGGCCGCGGTTGACACCCGGTAGCCTGGGAACAGCTCCTCGGTCACGCAGGCGCCGCCGACTTGTGGCCGCCGCTCCAGAACCAGCACGTCCCAGCCGGCCCGCGCCAAGTACGCCGCGGCGACGAGTCCGTTGTGCCCACCGCCGACCACGACCGCGTCGTACGTTCTCAACTGCAGTCCGGAGTCCGAGGTCCGGAGTCCGAAGGGGTCGACAGTTCGGATCTCGGACCCGGGACCCCGGACCAAAGATCGCGGCACAGCGCGGCAATGTGGGCTGGTGTGGTGCCACAACAGCCTCCGAGGATCTGCGCCCCGAGCCCCAGCCAGCCGCGTGCCTCCTCGACGTAGCGCGCTGGCGGGTACTCGTCGGTGAAGCGCCACTCGGGCGGGTCGAAGCGGCCGATGTGGGGGTAGATCCCGATCGGGCCGCTCCGCGCCGCGGCCAGCTCGCGCAGCCCGGCCCGAGCATCCTCCGGCGGCGCACAGTTGACGAGCAGCGCATCGGGGCCCAGCGACGCCAGCGTCCGGCTGGCCTCGGCCATGCTCTCGCCCGAGAACAGGTTGCCGTGCTCGTCGGGGACGAAAGAGACCCAGCATGGCAGGCCGATCTCGTTGGCGGCCTCCACGGCCACCTGTGCCTCGGCGATCGAATTGACTGTCTCGATCAGGACTAGATCGCAGCCGGCCTTGGCCAGCGCACCGATCGTCTCACGATACTCGGGCCGAGCCTGGGCGGGCGTGGGCGCGAGGTCGTCTGCTCCAGCCTTGACGTAATCTTCGTGGATCGCGCGGACCACCGTTGGTCGGCTGAGTACCTGATGATCGGCCCAGGTCAGGTCCCGCCGCAGGATCTCAGTGCCGATCGCGCCGTCCAGGATCAGTACCTCGCCGCGGCGTAGCCGCTCTCGGATCGGACCGTAGCTCATAACCTAACCCCCCAGCCCCCTTCCCTAAAGGGAAGGGGGTGCGAGTTGAGCAGCTCCCCCTTCCCTTTAGGGAAGGGGGCTGGGGGGTTAGGTTGACTTCGCATCTCGAGGCCGCTCCTTGACGGCCGCGGACCTCGGACCTCGGACCTCGGACTTAGCGCTCGCGTGTGAGCCGGCCCGCTGCCACAACAGCTGCCAATGATTCGTGCCCCCCTCGACAGCCACTCGGCGGCCGCCATCGCCAGACGTTCGGGTGGCCACTCGTCCGTCTGGCAAAAGCGTGGAAAGAACTCGAGCTTCCAGGAAGGCGGGTCGAGCTTGCCAAGATGGGGGAATGCACCAGCCGGGCCCCCGGGGACGAGCGTCTCGAGGGCTGGCCCGACGTCCACGGGAGGCACACAGTTCACCAGCACCGCCTCGGCTCCTAGATCGCGCATGGCGGCAGCCGCCTCGGCGAGCGGCTCGCCGCCCAGCACGCGCCCGTCGGGCGAGAGGACGAAGCTGGCCCAGAGCGGAAGGCCAGTCTCGCGCCCGGCCCTGGCAGCCCCGCGCGCCTCGGTCAGGGTGTTCATCGACTCCAGGAGGATGAGATCAACGCCAGCCTCGGCCAGCACGCTTGCCAGCTCGCGCTGCTCGGCCTCGGCCTCGTGGGCGGGCGGCGCGAGATCGGGTCTGAAGCAGTGCTCGAGCGGCGACATCACTCCGGCGATGGCCACGCCCTCTCGCCCACTGCTCGCGCGAGCCTCGCGGGCCAACTCGACCGCGCGGCGGGTCAGCTCACTGGCGCGCTGCGCCAGCCCGGGCGCGCCGATGTGCCGCATGTGCGCCGCGTCGCGAAAGACGTCCAGGTAGATTCGCCGGTTCAGCTGGAAGGTGTTCGTGCGGATAAGGTCGGCCCCGGCAGCCAGGTACTCGAGATACAGCGTTCGCACGGCATCCGAGTCAGTCAGCATGCCGTGGCCTCGCCAGCGCACCCCGCGGCGGACCAGCTCCGTCCCCATCGGGCCGCCCAGCACGATCGGTCCGCCCCGCCCGAGCGCGCCACGGACCGCCTCGTAAGCGCTCATGGCGCGCGCACGCTGACTTCAGTACCGCGACCGTGAGGGAGCGGCGGCCGCCCTTCCGTAACGCAATCGTAACTCCACGCGCCTTGCGGTCTGCTCGTTCGCTGTTTATCGTGAATGAGTAGGAACATGTTCGAGGATCGGATACGGGACGACCCGTCGGGGCTGCTCGAGCGTATCGCCGACGCCTTCGCGCGCGGAGACGAGACGCTCGGCCACGACTTGGTGGCCGAGGCGATCGAGCGGCATGAGATGCCGGCCGACCTTGTCGCGGCCGCCCTCAGCGCCGGCGTGGAGGCCTCCTCTCTAACCCACTCTGCTGGAGGCCGTGGGAACCTGGGCGAGCGACTCGATCACCGACTCTAAGTCCCTTGCCTGGTCGCGCTCCTCCGGGGTCTCGTGCCCGAGCGGC
>WNGF01006364.1_pt1 | contig 21662 bp, 23 predicted proteins | sample 5400641 | NCBI WGS metagenome assembly WNGF01 (sample SAMN13153371, study PRJNA577476) | soil metagenome | isolation source: 80 cm soil or saprolite under grassland replicate 2 | place: USA:California | collected 2016-06-15 | reverse complement strand
CGCTTCTACCGCGTCGTTAAAGGCCGGCGCGAGCAGCTCAAAGGCGCCAACACCAAGGTTGCCACCGGCCAGTGGCACACGCTCGGGCTGCACGCCGAAGGCGACCGCTTCACCGTCTCGTTTGACGGCAAAGTGCTGTTCACCGCCGAGGACAAGACCTTCGCCACTCCCGGCAAGGTCGCCTTGTGGACCAAGGCCGACAGCGTGACTCATTTCGACAAGATCTCGATCACGCCGCTCGACTGAGCGGAGGAGGGATGATGGCCTATGCAATGAAGCCGCTCGCTTGTGACCCGACGCGGATCAAGGGCATGTCGGAAAAACTGATCACCAGCCATTACGAGAACAATTACGGCGGCGCGGTGAACCGTCTCAACGCCATAATCGGACAGCTGGCTCAGCTCGATTTCGCAAGCGCGCCCGGTTTTCTGATCAACGGCCTCAAGCGCGAAGAGCTGATCGCCAGCAACTCGATGATCCTGCACGAGCTGTTTTTCGCCTCGCTTGGCGAGGAGAGCGCGCCCGAAGGCCAATTGCGCGACGCGCTGATCCGCGACTTCGGCGGCATCGAGCGCTGGCAGGCCGAGTTTTCGGCGATGGGAAAGGCCCAGGGTGGCGGGTCGGGCTGGGCGTTGCTGACCTGGTCGCCGCGCGACCGCAAGCTCGTCAATCAATGGGCGATGGACCACACGACGACCCTCGCTGGCGGCCAGCCGATCCTCGCGCTCGATATGTACGAGCACTCCTATCACATGGATTACGGCGCCCGGGCGGCCGCCTATGTCGACGCCTTCATGGCGGCGATCAATTGGGCGAATGTCGCTCGCGCTTACGCGGAGCTGGTGGGCTAGTGCTCGACCGGTTCTCGGAATTGTCGCCAAGAAACCGAAGCGAACTGTGACCCCAGCGGGAGATTGCCGTTATTGAATCGATCTGCTGAGGGAGGAGTGCAAACGATGTCCCCAATCACAAAATGCGCTGCATTCGCGTTTGCAGCCGGACTGGCGCTTCCGGCATTCGCCGCCGACGGCGATTGGGCTCGGGTTGGCGAGGCGCTCGGCAAGCCCGGCACCGAGATGCCCGGCGGCGTTTATCGCGTCGGCCTGCCGCGCACCGATCTGAAAGTTACGCTCGACGGCGTCGACATCAAGCCGGGCTTTGCCCTCGGCGGCTGGCTCGGCTTCGAGAAAGCCGGCGCGCAGAGCATCGTCATGGGCGATCTGGTGCTGACCGGCGACGAGGTGAGCCCGGTCATGGAGAAGCTGCTTGCGGGCGGCATCCAGGTTACGGCCTTGCACAACCATCTGCTGCGCAACCAGCCCTTCACGATGTACATGCATGTGATGGGAATGGGCGACCCGGTGAAGCTCGCGACAGTGCTGCATGCCGCGCTCGCCGCCAGCAAGACGCCGCTCGCCGCCACCACGGGATCGTCGCAGCCCGCCGCTGCCACCCCCGCCGCGCCACCGGCGATCGATCTCGACACCGCCGCGCTCGACCGCACACTCGGTGCCAAAGGCACCAACAACGGCGGGATCTACCAGTTCAGTATCCCGCGTGCCGAGGCGGTCAAGGATGGTGGCATGGCTGTGCCGCCGGCGCTCGGCTCGGCGCAGGCAATAAATTTTCAGCCGACCGGCAGCGGCAACGCGGCGATCACCGGCGACTTCGTGCTGACCGCCAAGGAGGTCGCGCCAGTCATGAAGGCGCTGCGCGACAACGGGATCGAGATCACCGCGCTGCACAACCACATGCTCGACGACCAGCCGCGCCTCTTCTTCATGCATTTCTGGGCCAATGACGATGCGGGTAAGCTGGCGCAGGGGCTCGGGGCGGCGCTGTCGCACGTCAACATCGCCAAGGGATAGTCGTGTCTCTCCGGGCGCTGCTGGTTGCGGCGGTGATCACATTGCCGGTCGCCGCGGGAGCCCAGACGACGGCTGCACCTCTCGAGCTGGAGACCAAAATCCCGCTGGGGCCTGTCGCTGGTCGTATCGACCATCTCGCTGTCGACCTCAAGCGCCAGCGGCTCTTCGTCGCCGAACTGGGGAACGACACTATCGGCGTCGTCAACCTCGCTGCGCGCAAGGTGCCGAGCACCATGTTCGGGGCAAAACAGCCCCAAGGCATCGCCTATGAGCCGTCGACCGATACGGTCTACGTCGCGAACGCAGGGGACGGCTCGGTGCGGGTCTTGCGGGCGGAAGATCTGACGCTCTTGGGGCGGATTGATCTCGGTGATGATGCCGATAATGTGCGCATCGATCCGCAGCACAAGTAAGTGCTGGTCGGCTATGGGAAGGGTGCGCTTGCGATGATAGATCCGGCGACCCGGAAGAAGATTGCCGATTTCGACCTCAAGGGGCATCCAGAGGGTTTCCAGATCGCCGACACGCGGACGCAAGTTTTTGTCAATGTCCCGGATTTGCACCAGATCCAGATCGTCGACCTAATGAGCGGCGTGGTCCGATCGCTGCCGACGGATCCGCTGCGAGCAAATTTTCCGATGGCTATCGACCGGGAGGCGCACCGCGTACTCATTGTCTTCCGCAGCCCACCGACGCTGGTGGCCCTGTCCAGCCCGGACGAGAAGATCGTCGCCAAGCAGGAGACCTGCGGCGATGCCGACGATGTGTTTGTCGACGCGAAGCGCCACCGCGTGTATGTGGCTTGCGGGGCGGGTCAGGTTGACGTGTTCGAGGAGCGCGCGGCCAGCTATCAGCGGATCGGGCATGTCGGAACCGCTCCAGGAGCGCGGACCGCACTGTTTGTTCCCGAGATGGATCGGCTGTTCGTGGCCGTACGCGCAGCCGCGCAAGAGCCGGCGGCGGTCTGGGTATTTCGGCCCGTGCCATGACAACCATCCTCGGACGGACCGTGGCGGCTGTCGCGTCCGCCTTGGCGATGCTCTGGTGCAATGATGCGGCCGCGTATCGGCCTTTCGAAGGCACCGACGCGGCGGTAGCGGAGCCCGACACTATCGAGATCGAGCTTGGGCCGGTCGAATACGTCCGCCAGGGCGACGAGAGGATGCTGATCGCACCGAATGTGCGGTTGAACTACGGCTTCGCAAAGGGATGGGAGGCCGTGCTTGAAGGCCGGACGACACACGGGTTATCCGCAACGGCCCGCCACACGAGCCAGATCGACAACGGCTTTTTCCTGAAAGGGGTGCTGCGCGAGGGCACTTTACAGGACCAGCCCGGCCCCAGCATCGCGACCGAATTCGGCGTGCTGCTGCCTGGCATCAACGATGAGCGTGGGACCGGCGGCAGCATCGCCGCGATCGTATCGCAGCGTTGGGAGGCGATCACCGTGCACCTGAACGCCGCAGCGGCGGTCACCCGGCAGCAGCATGCGGATTTGTTCCTCAGCACGATCCTCGAAGGCCCGCACGATTGGCCAGTTCGCCCCGTCGCCGAGATTGCTTACGAACGCGATTTCGGGCGGATTGAGACGAAGTCAGCGCTGGTCGGAGCCATCTGGCAGGTGAAGGACGATCTCGCTGTCGATGTCGGTCTGCGCGGCGCGCGAGTGAACGACCACTCGGCTTGCGAGATCCGCGCCGGAATCACCTTCGCCTTCGCGGTACGGTGAAGATTCCCAAGGAGGGAAGCATGAGCCAGGCGCTGCTATTCGGATTGATTGGCGCTGTCCTCGGCGGCGGAATGGGTGTTCTGATCGCGACCGCCGAGGATCGCGAAGGCCCTATCTTTATCGCCAGTAATGAAGCGGTGACCGAGGCGCAGGTTCGCAACAAATTGCAGTCGGAAGGGTGGACGGACATACGGATTATGCAACAGGGTCTGTATCTGGAAGCAACGGGATCGCAAGATGGTCGCGCGAAAAGGATCATGATCAATTCGGCTTCGGGGCGATTGATCGCCGACGACAGCGATGACGATTGGATGTGGCGCAGTGAATTTGATCGCGTTGAGCTTCGATACCAGGGAACCCGGACGTGAGGCGGTCGCCGATTTTCGAGGGAGAGATACCATGTCGCGAATATCGCCTCTGTCGTGGGGAATGGCGGCGCTTCTCTCGTCCGCATTCCCGGTCTGGGGCCAGTCCTTCAGCCTGCCGAGCGGACCGGGCAAAGAGATCGTCGAGAACGCCTGCGGGACCTGCCATGTGATCAATCGCCTGGGCGCTGGGTACACGCCCGATGGATGGCGCACCGTTATGCGCATGATGCAGAATCTGGAGGTGCCGGTTCCACCGGAGCAGTGGTCGACTGTAACTGAATATCTGATCAAGTCTTTCCCGGAAAAGCCGAAGCCACCCGCCATCATCCTTTCGGGTCCGGTGCAGGCCTCCATTACCGAATGGCAGGTGCCGACGCCGGGGTCGCGTCCACATGATCCCTGGGCCGCCGCAGATGGCGCGATCTGGTATACCGGGCAAACTTCCAATGTGCTCGGACGGCTCGACCCTAGGTCAGGCCAGTTCAGGGAATATCCCCTGAAAACACCGCATACCGGCCCGCATGGCCTCGTCGAGGATGGCAACGGGAACATCTGGTTTACCGGCAACAGTGCAGGACTGATAGGGAAGCTCGATCCCAAGACGGGCACCGTCACCGAATACCCGATGCCGGAATCGGACGCCCGTGACCCGCACACGTTGATCTTCGACCAGAGCGGCATGTTGTGGTTCACCGTTCAGCAAGGAAACCGGGTAGGGCGGCTCGACCCGAAGAGTGGCGACATCAAGCTCGTCAAATCGCCAACCGCTAATTCGAGGCCTTACGGCATCCAGGTGAATTCAAAGGGGATCCCCTTCTTTGTCGAATTCGGCAGCAACAAGGTCGCAAGCATCGATCCCGAGAGCTTGCAGATCCGGGAATACCCGCTGCCCGATCCGGCGGCGCGGCCGCGGCGCCTGGCCATCGCGAGCGATGATATGGTCTGGTACGCGGATTTCGCGCGCGGCTTTCTCGGACGACTGGACCCTGCGACGGGGCAGGTCGCGGAATGGCAATCGCCCAGCGGACCGAGATCCGAGCCCTACGGTATCGTCGTGACCAAAGGCGCAGTCTGGTACAGCGAATCAAACGCGCAGCCGAACACGGTCATCCGCTTCGATCCGAAGACCGAGAAATTCCAGAGCTGGGCGATCCCGGGCGGCGGCGACATCGTCCGCAATATGGCGGTAACGCGCGAGGGTAACCCTGTCATGGCCAACAGCCTCGTCAACGCCGTCGGGTTGGTGGAGATTGGTGAATAGTCCTTGCCGAACCAAGATCGTCCCACCGTGAGGACCTCCTCGACCGAGGCCGACAGCGCTCGCGAGAACAAAGAGCACGGCGGCGCGATGTTCGCCTCCTGCTTATCGCTCGCGGAATGCGGGCGTTCGCCGACGGTTTTGTCAGCATCCTGCTGCCGGTGTACCTGACGCGGCTCGGAATTTCCGTGTTTGAAATAGGCGCGATCACCACGGCGATGCTGCTGGGTCCAGCGGTGATAACACTGACCGTGGGCCTTATCGCCCATCGCCTGCGGATAGATCAGCTGCTCACGGGCGCCGCCGTGCTGATGGTGCTCTCCGGGATCGGCTACGCATATGCGACGGAATTCTGGCCGCTCCTGGTTATCGCCTTTGTCGGCACCCTGAATCCCACCGCGAGCGAGGTTGGTGTCTTTGTTCCGCTCGAGCATACGGTGCTGTCAAACACAGTCGCGCCGCTCCATCGCACGAGCATGTTTACTTCCTATAGCCTCGTCGGATCACTGGTCGGTGCGCTCGGCTGTCTTTTTGCCGGCGCGCCTGAGCTGTTGGTGCGGAGTGCGCCCGTCGACCTGGAGCAGGCGCTTCGCGGAATGTTCGTCGGCTACGCCCTGTTGGGCGTCGCCGCGTTCATGATCTACCATCGCCTGAATTTGCCGGTTATCCCTGTGCCGCGCGGGCTTGCGACCACGCCGCTCGGCCCGTCGCGGCGCACTGTCTACACGCTGGCGACTCTGTTCAGCCTCGACGCATTTGGCGGCGGCTTTTTCGTTCAGTCGCTGATGGCGCTATGGCTCTTCGAGCATTTCGGGTTGTCGCTCACGGCCGCGGCGTCCCTGTTTTTCTGGACCGGCATGCTCTCGACATTTTCCTATCCGATTGCCGCGTGGATCGCGCGCCGAATTGGGCTCGTGAACACAATGGTGTTTACCCACCTGCCGTCAAACCTTTGTCTGGTGCTCGTTCCCTTCGCGCCGGGGATTGAAATCGCGATCGCACTTCTGCTCGTGCGCAGCGCGCTGTCGCAAATGGACGTGCCGGCGCGGACATCCTACGTGATGGCGGTCGTCACTCCACCTGAACGGCCCGCCGCGGCAAGCATCACGGCAGCCCCGCGGAGCATCGCGGGGGCTGCAAGTCCGATCCTTGCAGGTTATCTGCTCGGCCTCTCCGCCTTCGGTTGGCCCCTGGTTATCGGCGGCGTCTTCAACGGCCTGTATGACTTGCTGCTCTTGTGGATGTTTCGAAGCGTCCGCCCGCCGGAAGAGCAGCTTTCGGATGTGCCAGGTCGGTCTTCGCGCGAGGCTGGGCTTCCGAACTCGCACAGCACCGGAGCAGAGCGGAGCATACCCGCGTCAGAGTAAGCCGAGACCGCCTAGAGCACAGCCCGCGAGGAGCATCCAAAGCGGATTGAGCCGTGTTGTAAGCATGAGCGCCGCCGCAGCAACCGTAACCGCTGCGGCCCGCCAGTCGGTGTCGGCCGCGCGCGCCATCACGGTGCCGCTGGCGATGACGAGCCCCATGGTTACGGGAACGAGGCCTCTGCGCAAGGTCCGTTGCCATGGCGCGTCGCGGAACTGGTCCCACAGGCGGTAGGAGGCGAAGTACATGGTGCAGGGGGGTCCGAAGGTCGCAAATGCGCTGGCAATCGCTCCGGGTAGCCCCCACACCTTCCACCCGACAAAGCTCATCATCAGGATCATGTTTGGCCCCGGAATGGCCTGCGCCAACGCGAAAAAATTGGTGAACTCCTGGTCCGTCACCCAGCCATGGGTGATGACGACGAAATTGCGCACATCCGCCAGGACCGTTGGGAAGCCGCCAAAGCTGATTGACGACAGCAGGGCAAGATGCGCGGTCATCGCGATGGGGTCGGAAGGGCAGTTCATCTTCCTCTCGCGTTTTCGATACCTGCGACGGCAATGCTGAGCGGCGCCAGGCCCAACAGGACGACGAGAAGCGGTAGTTTGACGAATGTCATGAGGCCGAAGGCTAGCGCAGCAAAAACCAAGGCTGCGGGCCGCCCGCGGTGCGGTACCAGTATCCTGATCCCGGTCGCGATGAGGAGTCCGGCTGCCGTCGCGGAAACCCCGCCAAGAACGTTTTGAAGGGCAGGATGGTGAGCGTGCTGGAGATAAAACACACCGAGCGTGAAACCGATTGTCCAGGGTATCAGCAGGAAGCCGGCGACGGCAGCGACAGCCCCGATTACCCCTCGCAACCTTGCCCCGATGCAGGTCGCAATGCCGACAATGTTCGGTCCGGGCATGAACTGGCAGAGGCTCACGATGTCGGCGAAATCTTGCTCGTTTATCCACCGTTGCTGCTCAACGGCGATGCGACGAGCCCAGACGAGCCCGCCACCGCCGCCAATTCCGTAGAGCGAGACCTTCAATAAGGCGATGAACAGTTCGCAGAGCGATGCCTGTCCGCCACGCTGACCCTCTTCCGTAAATTCGGCCATTTGCTCCCCACGTAGCTGATGAGCACCAGTCTGAATTGGCGCTGAAATTCTCCAAGCGAATTCGTTCGCTATTGCGCCGGCGGGCGATGCAGGTAGCGCGCTGGAGACGGAGTATGAACCCTACCGCTCTTAGCGGCCTGCCCTCCCGCTTCGTCGTTGGCCTTATCGGCTTCGCGAAGCCGGAAGCCTTCGCTTATAATTCGTTGATGCGCGGTACTCTGCTTGCTTGGCCGGGCGCGCCGTCGGCCCTCCTGTCCGCCGTTCTGTTCGGGGCGAGCACGCCGTTTGCCAAGCTGCTGCTCGGTGAAGGCGTCAGCCCGTGGTTGCTCGCCGGTCTGCTCTATCTGGGCTCTGGCATCGGGCTGAGCGTTGTTCATCTGGGACGGCGAGTGATTGGCCTGGGTTCGGCGGAAGCACCGCTCCGACGTGCCGATTTGCCATGGCTTGCGCTCGTCGTGCTGAGCGGCGGCGTATTGGGTCCGGTCCTGCTGATGATCGGTCTGACGACGACGCCTGCCTCCTCGACCGCACTTCTCCTGAACCTGGAAAGTCTCGCGACGATGGCGATCGCCTGGGTGGCCTTCCGGGAAAATGTTGATCGCCGGCTACTGGTCGGAGCGGTGGCGATCCTCGGTGGTGCTGTGCTGATCTCATGGCAAGGTGGACCGCGAGGGTTCGGGCTGGGTGCTATCGCGATCGCAGGCGCCTGCGTCGCATGGGGTATTGACAACAATCTGACCCGAAAGCTGAGCGCCGCCGATCCGGTCCAGATCGCTCTTATCAAAGGGCTGGTGGCCGGCACGGTGAACCTCGTGTTGGCCCTGTTCATGGGCGCGCATCTACCCCCTATGCCGGCGCTAAGCGGTGCGGCATTGGTCGGCTTTTTGGGCTATGGGGTCAGTTTGGTGCTGTTCGTGTTAGGCCTGCGCCACCTGGGAGCGGCGAGGACAGGCGCGTACTTCTCTACAGCGCCGTTCATCGGCGCAGTCCTGGCAATAGCCATGTTCGAAGAAGAGGTCACGGCTCGCCTGATCAGTGCTGGGGCCCTGATGGCGGGCGGTCTCTATCTGCACCTCTCGGAAGCACACGAACACGAGCATGAACATGAGGCTATGGAGCACGAGCATCGGCATTTCCATGATACTCACCATCAGCATGTGCATGCGCCCGGCGATCCCGCTGGCGAGCCTCATACTCATCGGCACCACCATCTTCCGATCCGGCACAAGCACTCGCATTATCCGGATCTGCATCATCGGCACGGGCACGCCTAGCCCGAAGCAATGCATGCGATCTTTCGTTGGCTTCCGCCTTGTCGGCGCTCAAGCATCTGAGGCAATTGTGTGTTGGATCGCGCTAAAAAAATAAAACGCGGCCTTCCATCCATCCACGCCCGTGGGGCGAGCCGAGCCACTTGGGCCCGAGCCGCGTAATCTGCCCTGGAACGATCTGGCCGCTGGCAGGGATGCGCGATGTACCTGATGTTGCGGAATGCCATAACCGTAAGCGATGCGCCCGGGGCCAACGCGGCGACGCGATGCTGCGGCGGCTATCGACTCATGTGGTGGGCGCATACGGTTGCAATAGGGCAGCTTTTCACCGAATGAGCCACCCGCGCTCGGCCTAGGCAATGGCCGGATTGGGGCAGTTTTGCGTCGTTTCTTGGAACGCGAGCCGGCGCCTGGTTCGCGCCGAAAGCAGCCATGCCCCGCGATCGGCCCCCGCAGCGAGCCGCCGACTGAGCCGTGCGCGCGGTCCGGCTTCGCTCCCCTTTGCCCCGCTTGCTCAGTATCGGAAAGAGATCCCGACATACGGGTTCCAATCGGGAGCTGCTTTGGTCAGCCCTATATAGATACCCAGATCGAGTTGCAGGTTCGGCGTGATGAGCCACTGAAGCGACGGATCGAGGGTGTGACGCGCGCCGATAGGTCTATCATCCGGAAAATCGAGTGCCAGTTCAAGGGCTGCGATCACTTCTTTGCCTAATATAGGACGGTTGAGATTGACCAAAAATTGGTAATCGCCCTGATAGCCCGTATTTTGTTTGTTCCGTAACAAACCGACAGCAGGCTCAACGGTCAGGGAAAATTCCTGGGGCAATACCGTTGTGAACGGCACATTGAGCGTATATTCGGGTTTTCCGTTTCCCAAACCAAGCGGCGCCGTGGGTATTTTGGCGAAACCGATTGCCCCGAGGGATTGATCACCCTCATCGTTGCCGAAGAAATTGACTTTGCCGCCAATAAACAGATCCCCGACGCCACGCACACGGGTCGTCGGCTGAGTGCTGGTTTTTATCTGAATTTTGTTATAGGTCGGGAAGATGATATTAAGTTCGGCCCAATTTGTAAGTCCTAGTTTGTAATTCATATTGAGGAAGCTGTTAAAGCGCGTCTTCGTGCCATCTTTTGTCCAGCTGTCCCAGGTGTAATTCCAAAAATCGCCTTCCAATTGGAAATGGCCGGCATCCACCGTCAACGAACTGTGCGTCTTGCCAGGCCGATCGGTACTGAATAGTCTTAGCTGCGTATTAGGGGTCGGGTTGAAAAGCGTATAGCTGCTCTTGTCGGGTTTTGGGTCCGTCCCTGCCGGTTCCGCGGAGCTGTCGGCCGACCCCGTTTGACTGAGCGCGGGCGTGACCGCGGTTAGAACACAGGTGGCGATCGAGATCGAGACGCAAAGGATGCTTGTTTGAAGCCGCGTCTGCACGATCTCAACCTCTCACATGTTCTCGCCGAAACCATTAGCAGGTCCGCCCCAGCAAACGGCCCGGCATGGTCAAAGTCGCCGCACCCGCCCACCGCACGCTCGCGAAAGGCGCTCCTTGTCCGCCGGCGTGTGGGCATTGCCCACCAGCCGGTTACGTTCGACTTCGATCCGGTCGATCGCGGCTTCGATGTCATCCCGAATGTCTTTCAGAAAAACTTCTATGGCTGCATCTTCCGAGACGCCGTGCTGCCGCTGTCGGTGAATAGCCGAGTCGACCGCCGCCAGCAGCACGGGCTGCACTGTATCAAGCGCCGCCCCAGCCGCTTGCGCACGGTGTCCCTGATATTCGCGGACAAGCTTCGATAAGCAATCGTCCGATGAAAATTCCCACGGAATATGTATTGTTTGCGTAATCGTGACTCGGACGATTACATGTTCGGGGTCGATGCAAAAACGACCTGAGATAATTTCGCGCGTGGTTTGATCAACATTGGCTACATATTTAATATCGACCTGATAGGCACCCAGAATTGGTCCGGAGTAGTTACGGGCTGCGGCGGCTCTCTGCAGCTCATTGAGGGTCACTTTCGAAGAATAATTAATAGACGGACGGTCGACATCAACCGACACAGTTTCGGGCGTCGGCACAGGGCATGATGGTTGATCGACCTCGCTCACCATGCCGGATCGAAGCGAATTTTGGGCGAACCGCCGGTATTCAACCGCTGCGTCGCGATCTACCCCGATTTGCGGGCTCAGTGGCAAACCGCTGTGGGGGATGGAGGCACTGGCAGTCCCCATGGCCCAGGTTGGATACCAAATCAGTCCCACCACAAACAAAATGACGATTCCAGCAAACCCTGTCGATTTCCATTTGCAGGCAAACATCTTATTCCGCGGCCTTAGATCGGGCGGGCTCGTCGGGGATATGGACAATTTCGGCATCGGCCGAAATGTGGCGTGGCCCGGAAAAGCGCATGCAGAGCACCGGCAAAACAAGCAGCGTCAGCAGCGTCGCGCTGATGAGGCCGCCGATCACGACAGTCGCCAGCGGCTTTTGCACCTCGGCGCCGGTGCCGGTCGCGAGAGCCATCGGCACGAAGCCCAACGAAGCGACCAGTGCGGTCATGACGACCGGGCGGAGGCGGGTCAATGCGCCCTGCAAGACGGCATCGCGCTTCGACAATCCTGCGTCCATCAATTGCCGGATGAAAGTTAGCAGGACGAGCCCGTTGAGGACCGCGACACCCGACAGAGCGATGAAGCCGACGGCGGCCGAAACGGAGAACGGCATGCCGCGCAGCCATAGCGCCGCCACCCCGCCGGTCAAGGCGAGCGGCACCGCGCTGAACGCCAGCAGCGCGTCGCGTGCGCTGCCGAGCGCGCCCAGGAGGAGGAGAAAGGTCAGCCCGAAGCAGAGCGGCACCATCACCATGAGGCGCTGGCGCGCCGCTGCAAAGGTTTCGAACTGTCCGCCCCAGGCCAGGTAATAGCCGGGGGGCAGGCTGACGCGTTCGGCGATCTTGGCTTGCGCCTCGGCGACCAGCGAGCCGATGTCGCGGCCGCGCACCTCGGCGGTAACCACGACGCGTCGTTTGCCGTTCTCCCGGCTCACTTGGTTCGAGCCTTCGGTAAATTCGAAGCGCACGAGCTGCCTTAGCGGCACCGTTCCGGCTGAATTTGGGAGCGAGACCGGCAGGTTGCCGAGCGCCGTCATATCGGTCCGCATTGGATCGGCGATTCGCACCATGATCGGAAAACGGCGGTCGCCCTCGAACACCAGCCCGGCCTGCCGACCGCCGACCGCGATGCCGATCACGTCATGGATGTCCGATAGGCTCAGGCCGCGCCGCGCCGCTTCCGCCTTGTCAATCGCGATGTCGAGGAACGGCAGGCCGGTCACATCCTCGACCTTGACGCTCTCTGCTCCGTCGATGTCCCTCAGGATCGCAGCGATCTTGTTGGCCGCCGCAAGCATGGGCCCGAAGTCCTCGCCGAACACCTTCACCGCGAGGTCCTCGCGCACCCCGGCGATCAATTCGTTGAAACGCATCTGGATCGGCTGGGAAAAGCCGATCTTGTTGCCCGGCAGCTGCGAGGCGGTGGCCTCCAACTGGCCGATCAGATCCTCCTTGGCGAGGTCGGGATCGGGCCATTCACTGCGCGGCTTCAGGATGATGTAGGTATCCGACGCGCTGGGCGGCATCGGATCGGCGGCGAGGTCTGGGGTGCCGGTGCGCGAGAAGACAAAGGCAACCTGCGGAAACCGGCTTAGCAGCTCTTCGTTGGCGAGCTGCATGGTTTGCGATTGCGACAGCGCCGTGCTCGGGATGCGCTTCACCTCCATGACGATGTTCTTCTCGTCGAGGGTCGGCGTGAATTCTTGGCCGAGCGTCGCGAACAGCATGGTCGCCCCAGCAAGCACCACTAGGGCGGCACCGATGACGATCCCGGGCGCACGTACGGCGCCCGCCAAGGCCGGCCGGTACAGCGCCCGTAGCCGGCGCACCAGCGCGTTTTCCGATTCCTGCACGCGGCCGGTGATAGCGATCGCCACCATCGCCGGCACGAACGTCAGCGACAGCACGAAGGCGGTCCCGAGCGCGATGATGACGGTCATCGCCATCGGCTCGAAGGTCTTGCCTTCGACCCCGGTAAACGCCAGCAGCGGCACGTAGACCAAGACAATGATCGCCTGTCCGTAGACGGTCGGCTGGATCATCTCCTTGGCGGCGAGCATCACCGTCTCCAGCCGCTCCGGCAGCCGCAGGGCGCGGCCGAGATCGCGCTGGCGCTCAGCCAAATGCCGTAGGCTATTTTCCGCGATAATGATGGCGCCGTCGACAATCAGGCCGAAATCGAGCGCGCCGAGGCTCATCAGGTTGGCGCTGATCCGGCTTTGCAGCATGCCGGTCGCGGTGATTAGCATCGTGACCGGGATCACCAGCGCCGTAATCAGCGCAGCGCGGAAATTACCCAGCATCAGGAACAGCACGACCACCACGAGCAACGCGCCTTCGGCCAGGTTCATCGATACTGTGTGGATCGTCGCGTCGACCAAGTCGGCCCGGTTCAGGACCGTGCGCGCGTGAATTCCGCGCGGCAGCGTCCGGTTGATCTCCTTGATCTTGGCATCCGCCGCCGCGGCGACCGTGCGACTGTTGCCGCCGATCAGCATCAGCGCCGTGCCGAGCACGACCTCGCGCCCGTTCACGCTGGCACTCCCGGTCCGCAGCTCGCGGCCGAGCGTTACCTCGGCAACGTCCTTGATCCGCACCGGCACGCCGGCGCGCGAGGCGACGACGATCTGCTCGATGTCGGCCAGACTTTCGACCCGGCCGCCGCTGCGAACGACGTAACCTTCGCCGCCGCGTTCGATGTAATTGGCGCCGCGACTGGCGTTGTTGGCTTCGATCGCGCGCACGATCTGGGCGAAACTGACACCCTGGGCGATCAAGCGCGCCGGATCCGGCTGGACCTGGTACTGCTTGACGTAACCGCCGATCGCATCGGCGCCAGCGATGCCGGGCACCGCTTTCATCTGCGGCCGGATGATCCAGTCCTGCACGGTGCGCAGATAGACCGTGCGCTGGAACGCGTCGGTCAGCCGCTCGCCTTCAGGCGTCAGATACGTCCCGTCGCTTTGCCAGCCGGACTCGCCGTCCCGCACCGCCGCGCTGTCGCCCGGCGGGTCGTATTCCACCGCCCACCAGTAGATCTCGCCGAGGCCGGTCGAGATCGGCCCCATCTTGACCTCGACTCCCGGCGGCAAATTGGCTTTGGCCTCGGCGAGGCGCTCGCCCACCTGCTGCCGGGCAAAGTAGATGTCAGTGCGGTCGGTGAAGACCGCGGTCACCTGGGCAAAACCGTTGCGCGAGAAGGACCGGGTGGATTCGAGTCCGGGCGAGCCGGCCAGTGCCGTCTCGATCGGAAAGGTGACCTGCTTCTCGATCTCGATCGGCGACAGCGCCGGCGCGACGCCATTGACCTGGACCTGGACGTTGGTGACATCCGGCACGGCGTCGATCGGCAGCCGGGACAGGGACCACAGACCCGAGACCGCGGCGGCGATCGTGGCCAGCACCACCAGCCAGCGGCGGCGAACCGCGAACGCCAGGATGCGTTCGATCACGGCTAATTCTCGACCGCTGTTTTCAACAACTCAGACTTTCCCCGAGCTGGACGGGCCGCTTCTCGAAACCGTCTTCGGTCCGCACGAACACGACTTTCTGATTGTCGATCGTCTGGACCGCTGCGGTCGGCACGGTGAGCGCGGCCAGGCGCTTCTCCACCGCGATCGAGCCGGTCACGAAGGAGCCGGGCCGCCATACGCCGTCGCCATTCGCGATCTCGGCGACCACCCGAGCGGCGCGCGTCTCCTTGTCCAGCATCGGGCTGATGAAGATCACCTTGCCGTTTGCCTGCTCGGCGATGCCGCGCGCGCTCACGGTTACGGCTTGTCCTTCCTTGATGGCCGACAGATCCCCCGGGCTGACCGCCAGCTCGACCCAGACCCGATCCAGATCGACGATGACGAACAGCTCGGTCTCGAGATTGTCGCGGCCGACCGCCGTGCCGAGATCGACCTTTCGCTCGGCGACCCGGCCGGCGATCGGCGAGCGGACATCCTGACGGCGAAGCGCCGCCTCGGGCTGTTTTGGCAAAGCAGCAATCTCACCTTCGTCGACGCCGAGCGCGACCAGCTTCTGCCGCGCGATATTGAGCCGCATGCGGGTTTGCGCCGCCTGATTGCGCGACCGGATGAATTGCTGCTCGCTCGAAACACCTTTCTCCCACAGCGCCTTGTCGCGTGCGAACAGGTCCTGCTGCAATTCGTCGTTGAGGCGCGCTGCGAGATACTCGCTTTTCGCGTCTGCGACTTCGCGGCTCTCCAGGACCCCGAGCAACTCGTTCCTTGCAACCGCATCGCCAATTTTCTTGCGCAGCTCCGCAACGGTCGCCGAGAGCTTGACCGATACCCGAGCCACCCGGTCCGCGTCCGGTATGATCGTGCCCGCGGCGATAATGCGGCGCGTCAGGGTGCCTGGTGCGACCTTGGCGAGGGTGATCTCCGCCGCCACCATCTGCTCGTCGGAGATCTTGACGCCGGCGCCTTTCGCGTCGGCTTTCTCCCGGCCGGCACCCCGAGGGTCGTCCTTCGATGCAGTGCTTCCGGCACGGCCCGGAGAGGCCTGCCCAACGGCGTGGCGCACCGACTGCGACAAGGGCGGAATCAGGCTCGCCGCGGCGATGCCGGCGAGAAGCGCCAGGAGCAGCAGGCCCAAGCGACCGATCATCTTCGCTGCTTCCCGCGGTGCATGTCCGCCGACACCGCTCCAATCCTCGGCACGACCGGGCTCGGGCTCAGAGGTACTTGGAGATCGCTTTGAATTCGCCGATTGCCGAGCGCGCGGTGACGCCGTGACCGTTGCCGGCCACCGTCAAGCAGTGATCGACATGATCGTGGATCAGTGTCTTTTTAGCCTGCGCTATCGCTTTCTCGACGGCATGAAGCTGCTGGGCTAGATCAAGGCAGGCGCGCCCCTCTTCGATCATCGTAATCACCCGCCGCAGATGGCCTTCGGCGCGCCTCAGCCGCTTTACGATATCCGGGCGCGATTGGTGATGCGGTTCGGTCTGCATCTGGCAATGCTATCCCCTGGGAGAGGATATGCAAGGCCCTTACTAACGACGGCCGCCGTTCCCCCATCATCAACTTCACCCCCGGCCTCAACGACCAGAGTGAATCAGCGACCTTGAACCCGCGCAACCCCGGAGTTTTTCAGCACAATCGGACATAACTCGCCGTCCCTGTCGACCGCGCGATCGGCGGGTGTCGGGTCAACAGCAGCCGTTCGACGACCCTGTCCGTCGAGCGTACCCTACAAGAAACGAGTGGACTTCGGCGGCGCTCAGAGCGTCTCCCCACGAAGCCGCCCGCAAGCCCTGACCTCCGGGTCGGGGTGGCCGGCGGGTCTGTGGCGGCGGGAGCGATGCCCTTGCCCAAGGTAGTGAACGATATCGGCGCGTTGCCCGATCGCCGCATTAAGGCAACCCGTCGCGAGTTTCTCGGCGGCGCCACCGCGCTCGCTACACGCGCAAATTCGATGCCCGCCGCCGATCGCGCGACACCCGATCCGATCGTCGTGCTGATCGGTGAGGAGAAACGCTGGCGCTTGCCGGCCGTGGCGGCGCGCGAGAGAGCCGAGAGACTCCTATTTGCGTTGCCCAGGGATGAATGGCCTGAGGAATTTGACGATCACCCCATCATGACCGAAGCAGTGTCGCTCGAAACGCACGCGGATCAGGTTTACGACCGCATCATTCAGACACCAGCCGGCATGCTCGCAGGCATCTTTGCCTAGCTCGAATGGGGCGATCGGGATCCCGAGGTCACTGAGGCCGTCATCGCCGACCTGCAGCGCTGGCTCAGGGCGCGATCATGAGCAGGACGGCCGTGTTATTCGGCGATCCTGTCACCGCGAAGGCATCGAAAGTCAGGGCAAATCTGCCCGGTGGGCCAACAAAATACCGATGTGAGCGGCCTTAGCCTCAAGTGATTGTGAATGCACTCTAAATTTTCCCGCCGCAGCGCAGAATCGACTGGACTTCGCGGGCAAGCGGAGCGTGGATGCCCAAGGCCGCCCGCGGCCTTTCTGAACCCCGGGCCGCCACAGCCCTAGCCGGCGTGAACGGTGGGGCTTGTGGCGATGACGGCGCCCGAAAGCGCCGGAAACATAGGAGGTTCAGATCATGCCCAAGTCACGCAAAACCACCCCTGCCAAAGCCGCGGGACAGCCGGCGCGCAAGACTGCTCGCAAATCGGCGAAGCCGACCAAACCGCGACGGCCGGCTACCAAGGCAGCACCGTCGCGATCCGCAAGAACGCGCTCGCCCGCTACGCCGGTGAGGCCATCGAAGAAAGCCGCGATCGTCGCTCTTCTCGAGCGGCCGAACGGCGCCGCGATCGGCGATTTGACGAACGTAACGGGCTGGCAGGTGCACAGTGTGCGTGCCGCCATGGCCGGCCTGCGTAAGGAAGGCAAGGAACTCGTGCGCGACAAAGACGCGGCCGGGGTCACGCATTACCGGCTTGCTGCTAACGCGTGACATGAGCGGACAGGACATCGAGATCGCGGCCCCGCAACGGGTCGCGATCCACGATCCGCGGGTATCGGAGGTCGCCATGACTTCGCCCTACCTCGACCACATACGCTCGACGCGCAAGATCATCGAAGACCTGATCACTGCCCGCGAGGTTGAACTGGCGAAGACAACCACCGCCAATCAGCGCAGGCGCGTCGAACGGGAGTTGAGCTTCCTGAGGGACGAGTTGGCTCGAATCGACAGCGAAAGTTGCATCGAGTGGCGGCGGTGAGAGCGGTCGAAGACGAGGTCGGGTCGCTCGAAGGCGTGCCGAGCCACGAACTGAAGATCGCCTGGCGGCGGCTCTATCGCAGCGAGCCACCGCGCTGCCTACCTCGCGATCTGATGATCCGGGCGCTCGCCTACCGGATGCAGGAGCGCGCCCATGGCGGGCTTGCTCCCGCGGCAAAGCGCAAACTGCGCAGCCTGGTCGCCGAGATCGAAGCAAAGGGTGCGCAGGTCTTCGATCCCGGCGTCGCGCTCAAACCCGGCGCCCGGCTGGTGCGCGAATGGGCCGGGCAGACCCACACCGTCATCGTGCTCGAGGACGGATTCGATTATGACGGGGAGCGCTGTCCCTCGCTCACGAAGATCGCGGCCAAGATCACCGGCGCGCATTGGTCCGGCCCTCGCTTTTTCGGCATCGCGAAGGCGGGGGCCCGGCGCACTGCTGCAGCGGAACCCATCGATGACTGACGCCGGAACGATTCGCCGCGGCCGGGCGCTGCGGTGCGCGATCTATACCCGCAAATCCTCCGAGGAAGGACTGGAGCAGCAGTTCAATTCGCTGCATGCCCAGCGCGAGGCGTGCGAGGCTTACATCAAGAGCCAGCGCCATGAGGGCTGGGTCTGCCTCGCGCAGCATTACGATGATGGCGGCCTCTCCGGCGCAACGATGGACCGCCCCGCCCTGCGGCAGCTCCTCGCCGATATTCAGGCGGGCAAGGTCGACGCCGTCGTGACCTACAAGGTCGATCGTTTGACCCGATCACTGGCCGACTTTGCCAAGATCGTCGAGATCTTCGATGCGAAGGGCGTGTCGTTCGTCTCGGTCACACAGCAGTTCAACACAACGACGTCAATGGGGCGGCTGACCCTGAACGTGCTGCTGTCCTTCGCCCAGTTCGAGCGCGAGGTCACCGGCGAGCGCATCCGCGACAAGATCGCCGCCTCGAAGAAGAAGGGTATGTGGATGGGCGGCCTTCCGCCCCTCGGATACGAATGCCGCGACCACAAGCTGATCGTGGTCGACGGTGAGGCAGATATCGTACGGCACATCTTCCGGCGCTACGCCGCGCTCGGCTCGGTGCGGCTCCTGAAGGAGGAAATCGATAGGCTGACATCCGGAGCAAGTGCCGGACGAGCAGCAGCGGCCGAAGCTGGGGCGGCAAGCCGCTGGCCAGGGGTGCGCTGTATCTGATGCTGCAGAACCGGATCTACCGGGGCGAGATCAGCCATAAGGGCGCGCATTACCCTGGCGAGCACAAGCCGATCATCGACGAGGCGCTGTGGGACGGGGTGCAAGCGAAGCTGGCCGCGAACGCGGTCGAGCGCACGGCAGGAGAAAGAGCGCGGAGCCCGAGCCTCCTCGCCGGGTTGCTGTTCGACGGCGAGGGTCACCGCATGACGCCAACCCATGCGGTCAAGAAGAGCACGCGCTATCGCTATTACGTCTCGCGGCCGCTGACCAATCAGAGCCGGGCGAATATCCCGGATGCGTTGCGCATCCCCGCCGGCGAGATCGAGCAGCTGGTCGTAACGCGCATCGGCCACTTGTTCTCCGAACCTGCTCGAATAGCGGAGATCCTCTCAGAACAGATCGGAACCGCGGCACAGCAACGCCGGATGCTGCAGCGTGCTGCCGAACTCGCGGCAACCTGGTCGACGCTGACGGCCGCGCACCTCCATTGATTGCGCTCGTCCCACTTCATAAGAAGTTAACGCGCATCCCCGCATCAAGGCTCGGCAAACCAACGGTTAATACCCTCGCAGTAGCCTCAAGGGCTGTGAAGGGTTCTCGCATTCCATCCGCCGCGCCGCAGCGGCCTTCCTGATCGGCTCCGCAGTTTTGGGTGGAGCTGTTGGCGCGTGGTCACTTGGAGAACCGGCAGCATCAACCAGCGCGGCGGAGCCGGCGCGAGCGCCGAATTGCGGCTACTATACAAACAGCAACGGTCACACAGTCTCGCGCCCCTGCGGGAATTGGAATGATCCGCCCCCTCCCGGCGCAACCGCCCGATGTCGCGATGGCACATGGAGCTTTAGCGAGCACCCCCACGCTCGCGGCACCTGCTCATACCACGGCGGCGTGTACAGCTACCGCTAGGAACAGCCGGTATTCGGGCGCAACTGGGACCAAATCGCCGCCGCGAGATCGCGCCCTTGATCAATGACCCACGATCGGGTGATATTGGGTTCGGCTGCCTTGGGGTGTGCCAGCCCTACCCTGGACTGATACCCGAGAGCCCCGAGGATAAGCCTGCGTCGGGTCGGATTTCCCCCAAGGTGTCCGGCCCGATTGCTTTCTGTTATCGCCGCAGCAGCTTCTCACCCGCGCCCGGTAAAAACTCCACAACATAGACGCGGATCGCGGCGCTCAAACCAGTATCACGGCTACGATCGCGCTCTATCTCATTGATAAGGCGGGTAGCCGTCTTTACGTCTCGCCAGAACATGGCTCGGCTCGCCAGCCGGCTTTCGGTGAGGCATCGGCTCGCGCGGCTCAGTTCCCTTTGTTGGCCCTAAACCCTGCCTTGTCTGCGAACGCTCGGCAGGTGAAGCCGCCGGCCTTGGTCTTGCCGTAAAACCGGGAACCGGGATCGAAATAGATTTTCGACTCGGGATTGAACCAGACCACGTTCCCTGCTTTGCAGAACTTCGTGGCGCTGTCCTCGGTCTTGAATGTCTGCGGGTCAGCGGCGTAGGCCGGGGCGAATACGGCGAGCGCGCCCGCAACGATAGCCGCGAAAAGTGAATGCCGCATCGGTCTGCCTCCCCTTTAGCGGGACGGTAGCGCGGACGCGATTGACCGTCAAAGGTAGGCTTCGCGCCGGGGAAAGGCTCGGGCCGTCCTGAGGTGCCAAGCGCCAGCGCGTGTTTTTGATCTGAGCACGCAGCAACGCGACAAGGGCAGCAAGTTTGGGATCGTCAAGGTCGAGCGAGACGTGCATCGGATGGCCGCTACTCCCCTTTCGTTTCGACGCCAACCCGCTTGCAAATGGATTGTGTCGCGCCGGCGCGGAGAGGTAGTAATGGAGAAATGCCAGCCGTCGCAGGGCTCGCAAAAAGAGCAGGGCGCATCGCTCGGTAGATAAACAGGAACACGGAGGCTTTCGGCTGCCCGGCTCGGGGTACGCCGCGAAAGGACATTTCAAATGGATACGCCCCGCAGGATAGTTGACCACTCGCTGGTCGCTAAGGTCGTGAGCAGTTACGTCAAGAAAAATGCCCTTCCTCCAACGGAAATGCCGACGCTAATCAACACTGTCTATCAATCCTTGCTGGCGTTGGGCAAAGCTCCTGAACCGGAGCCGGCGACCCCGGCTGTGCAAATCCGCCGATCTGTGACCCGCGACTATGTTGTTTGTCTGGAATGTGGCTGGCGAGGGCTTGTTCTGCGCCGGCATATCCAAGTGCATCATGGCTTGAGCCGGGATGAATATAGAAGGCGTTGGGGGCTTCCATTTGACCACGCCCTGATTGCGCCGGCCTATTCGGAGAGGCGATCCGGCATGGCAAAGCAGCTAGGGCTCGGGCGGCGTGGAAAACCCTCTGCTAGGAAGCCAGCCAGACCAGCGCGAAGGCGAAGACAAGCCCGGTCAGACGCCCGACCTTGAATGATCCGGCTCTTCGCTCCGGTCAATATCGAGCCCATCGTCACGCCGGCGTGAGGGCGCGTTAACTTCCAGGTGATAGATCGTGACCGCCATGCCCAGCCCACCCGACGACGCTGACCGCTACGACGCCCGACCGATTGGCGTGGTCAATTGGTGCGTATGGGACACCCGGCGAAATGAGCCGGTGTTCGGGTCGGACATGCTATCGGAGGACGAGGCTCGGGAAGCGGCACCACGGCTGAGCCAAGCCTATCGGCGGGCGATGTCTCCGGTCGATATAG
>WNGF01003482.1_pt1 | contig 21662 bp, 19 predicted proteins | sample 5400641 | NCBI WGS metagenome assembly WNGF01 (sample SAMN13153371, study PRJNA577476) | soil metagenome | isolation source: 80 cm soil or saprolite under grassland replicate 2 | place: USA:California | collected 2016-06-15 | reverse complement strand
TCGCGCAGCACCCGGTGCGAATCGGCCACCACGGGCGTCGGGGCCGGCGCGGCGTGATCGACGAACACGGCCACGCGGCTCGTGTCCCACACCCGCTCCTTCCCGAGGTCGCGCAGCCCGGCGATCACCGCGTCGATCACCGAGTCGTGGACCATGACCCGCGAGAGCGGAACGATCACGAGGTCGCCCGCGACGACGTCGCGGCCGGAGACGCGCGAGAGGATGTGCTCGGCGATCGTCTTGTGCCTGTCCGTCGGAGGAACTACGTCCCTTCCACCCTGCGCCGCCACCTATGCCACCGAACTCGAGGCCGAGCTCCTCGGCGCGGCGGCCCACCGCGTTGTGCCCGGTGAGCCGGTGCGCGATGTTGATCGTGCGCGCGAGCCCGAAGTCGGCGGGATCGAGGATCTCGTAGCTGTTCGGGTTGACGTAGATCGCCTTCGTGTGCATGCCGGCCTTGTGGTGGAACGCGTACTTGCCGGTCACGAACTCATCGAACGGGATGTCGATGCTGACCAGCGATGCGACGAGCTCGTCCAGCTCCTTCAGTCTGCGGAGGTCGTACTTCTTCCGGATCGCGGTCGGATCGTCCGCGTACATCCGGGCGATGAATCCGCCCAACGGCGTGATGCCGTTGCGCTCGCCGATGCCGAGCACGCTCGTGTCGATATGGGTCGCGCCACCCTCGAGGATGCTGTAGCTGTTCGCGATCGCGCAGCCGGCGTCGTTGTGACCGTGGAACTCGATGTCGCAGCCGATGTGGTGCCGCAGCTCGACCGCGAGTGCGTAGCACTGGCGAGGCGTCGCGATGCCGACGGTGTCGGCAACACCGACCCGATCCACGCCCATCCGATCCACGGCGGTGTAGACCTTCAGGAGGTCGCCCTCGGTCGAGCGGAAGCTGTCCTCGCTCGAGAAGCGCACCTCCTTGCCGTGATCCCTGATGAATTCGATGACGGCGCGGGCCTCGACGATGATCTCGTCGACGGTCTTCCCGTGGGAGAACTCGCGGAGGAACGACGACGTCCCGAACAGGATGTCGATCCCGGTCACACCGGTGTCCACGGCCACGCGCGCGTCGTCCATGTGGCAGCGGACGTGGGTGAGGATCTTCGCCCGGAGCCCGAGCCGCGCGATCGCCCGCAGATCCTCGCAGGATCGCGGCGACGCGACGGGCGAGGTCAGCTCGATGTACTCGACCCCGAACGCGTCCAACAGCTTCGCGATCGCGATCTTGTCCGCCGTCGTGAAGTGGGCATTCGAGAACTGCTCGCCTTCGCGGAGCGTCGAATCGATGATCGCGAATCGCTCGACCGGCACGCCGCACCTCCTCGCGCGGGCACGAAAAAGCCGGTGCGCCTCGTGCGCACCAGCCTCCGAGACCCCGTCCGAGCGGTGGTCGAAGCCCTGATGCGGTCAGCGCTCCGCGGCGGAGTGCCCTCTCCGTCGCGACAGCCCGCGCCCTTCCGGAGCGCGGACCAGGCGGCGATCCCGAGTCGGATCGCCTCCTTCGGCGGTCGCCCCTTGTGGCCGCGTCGGCGGAAGCTCGTTCCTCGACGGCCGCTGCTGGCGATCGCACCTCTGGCCGGCATCGCGTATGAAGTTGTCGCGAGAGAGTGTACCCGAGCCGCGACGGCGGTCAGGACTTCGCGGGCCTGCGCATCGTCCAGCTCGGCCGCTTCGTCGCGTCGTCGAGGCGGACGTGGTGGTAGTCGTGGACCTCGAGCTCATGGGCCGAGCGCTCGGCGCTCGCCGCGAGCAACGCCGCCATCGACGTCTGGTCCGTGACGGCGAAGCGAACGTCGCATCCGCCATAGCGGCACGGGAATCCACCCGATCTCATCGTGGCTGTCCTTCCGGCCGTACGCGGCCCGCTTCACCGCACCTTAGGGCATCGCAAGCGGACGTGCGCCCCTTTCCGCCCCTCAGCGCGGGCGGGAGCCCACCTCCCCGCCCGCGCGCGTCAGCCGATCAGGGCGGGCTCTGGCAGCTGTGCGGCCGGTCGGCCGCGGCGCCCGTGCACTGGCCGGACTGGCCGGCGCCGTTGCCGCCGTTCGTCGGCGGCGATGGGTTCGCGCTCGCCGAGGTCGCCCCCAGCAGGAGCGAGCAGGCGACGAGAGCCGGGATGAGGAAGCGCATCAGGTCCACCTCCATTCCCCAAGATGCCGGACGTTGCGGCGGCACTAGCGGGGCCTGCCCACGGGCTGACGGGTTGCTGAACTTCAGGGGTAGTCGAAATGAGGATTCAGCGAGCGCTCCATCCGCAGTCGATCACCTGCATCGCGCCGGTGATGCCCGCGGCCGCGTCGGAGCAGAGGAAGGTCACGTAGGCGGCGACCTCCTGCGGCTCGAGCAGGCGCTTGATGGCGGCGGGTTCGAGCATGACGTTCCGGATCACTTCGTGCTCGCTGATCGCATGCACCTTCGCCTGGTCGGCGATCTGCCGTTCGACCAGCGGCGTGCGCACGTAGCTCGGGCAGACGGCGTTCACGGTGACGCCGTGCTCGGCGGCCTCGAGGGCGACGGTCTTCGTGAGGCCGTTCAACCCGTGCTTGGCCGAGACGTAGGCGGACTTGTACGGCGAGGCGACGAGCCCGTGAACGGAGGACACGTTGACGATGCGGCCCCAGCCGCGCTCGTACATGTGCGGGATCGCGTACCGGGTGAGGTAGAACGCCCCGAAGAGCATCACCCTCACCAGATGCTCCCAACGGTCCTCGGGGAACGACTCGATCGGCGCCACGTGCTGCAGGCCGGCGTTGTTCACGAGGATGTCCACGCCGCCCAGCTCCGCCGTCGCGCGATCGACGAGCGCCCGGCAGTCCTCGCGCGACGAAACGTCCGCGCGGTGGAACACCGCTCCCGGGAGCTCGCGCGCCGCCGCGCGCCCCTGGGCCTCGTCGAGATCGGCGAGCAGGGCGCGCGCTCCGTGGCGCGCGAGGTCCGTCGCGACCGCCAGTCCGATCCCGCTCGCGGCGCCCGTCACGAGCGCCGTCTTGCCGCCGAGGTCCGTGGCGCCGTCCACGCGCCGGTACGATACGGCGCCGACGTGTACGCGATCGAGACGCACGCGCTGAGCAAGGACTTCGCGGGTTTCCGCGCGGTCAACGCGGTGGACCTGCGCCTCGCCGCGGGCGGGGTTCATGCGCTCGTCGGGCCGAACGGCGCGGGCAAGACGAGTCTCTTCAACCTGCTCACTGGCTTCCTGCCGCCGAGCTCCGGTCGGATCGTCTTGTTCGGGGAGGACGCGACCGGCCTGCGGCCCGATCAGATCGCGCGGCGCGGCGTCGCGCGCTCGTTCCAGATCACGAGCCTGTTCGAGCAGCTGACCGCCCTCGAGCACGTCGCGCTCGCCCTGCAATCGCGGACCGGCAGCGGCTACCGCTTCTGGCGCAGCGACGCGACGCTGCGCTCGTTCGACGCGCGCGCTCGGGAGCTCCTCGCGGAGGTCGGGCTCGCGGAGCTCGCCGCGAGGCCGGCTCGGCTGCTTCCCTACGGCCAGAAGCGCGCGCTCGAGCTCGCGCTGGCGCTCGCGCTCGAGCCCAGACTGCTGCTCCTCGACGAGCCGACGGCCGGGATGAGCGTCGAGGACGTGCGACGCACGATCGCGCTCATCGGGCGCGTGCGGACGGGCCGGACGGTCGTCCTCGTCGAGCACAACATGGGCGTCGTGGCGGAGCTCGCGCAGAACGTCGTCGTCCTCCAGCAGGGACGCATCATCGCCGAGGGCCCATACGAGGCTGTTCGGCATGACCCGGCCGTGATCGCGGCGTATCTCGGTCAGGTCGATGCTTGAGATCGGCTCGCTCTCGGCGTGGTACGGGGAGGCACAGGCGCTCCGCGGGATCGCGCTCCGAGCCGCGCCCGGAGAGGTGGTCACGCTCGTCGGACGGAACGGCGCGGGCAAGACCACCACGCTCCGCTGCCTGATGGGCCTGCACGAGCGGATGACCGGGGCGCTGCGCCTCGGCGACCTCGACCTCGGCCCGCTTCCCGCCGAGCGCCGCGCCCGGGCCGGCCTTGGCTACGTGCCCGACGATCGCGGGATCTACGCGACCCTCACGGTCGACGAGCACCTGCGGCTGCCGCCCCAGGTCGCCGCCTCGAAGTGGACGCTGCCCCGGATCTACGACACGTTCCCGGCGCTCCATGAGCGGCGCCACCGGTATGCGAGCACGCTCTCCGGCGGCGAGCAGCAGACGCTCGCGATCGCCCGGGTCCTGCGCATGGGCGCTCGGGTGCTGCTCCTCGACGAGCCGACCGAAGGCCTCGCGCCGATCCTCGTCGAGCAGATCGCGGCGCTGCTGCGCGAGGCGAAGGCCGAGGGCCTCGCGGTGCTCCTCGTCGAGCAGAATCTGCGCTTTGCCACCGCGGTGGCCGATCGTCACTATCTGCTCGGCCAGGGAGAGATCGTCGCCACACTGTCGAACGCGGAGGTGAGGGACCGCGAGGCCGAGCTGCTCCAGCACCTGGGCATCTAGCCACAACAGAGGAGGCACCCCATGATCCGCACACTCGCGCTCCCGCTCATCGCGCTCCTCGTGGCGACCGCCTGTGGCGGCGGCACCACGCCCGGCGGCGGCGCCACGGCCGTGAAGCTCACCGACGGCAAGGTCGTGATCGCCGTGATCAACGATCAGTCCGGCGTCTACGCCGATCTCTCGGGGAAGAACGCGGTCGAGGCCGTGAACATGGCCATCGCGGACTTCAAGGCCAAGTACGGCGACAACGCGCTCGGCGGCGCGATCGAGGTCCTGAGCGCGGACCACAAGAACGATCCCGCGCTCGCGAGCTCGAAAGCTCAGGAGTTCTACGAGCGAAGCAACGCGGACCTCATCCTCGATGTCCCCACGTCGTCCGCGGCGCTCGCCATCGCGAAGGTCGCGAACGACCAGAAGAAGCTGTACATCAACGTCACGGCGGCATCGACCGATCTCACCGGGCCGAGCTGCAACAAGTACACGTTCCACTACGCGTACGACACCTACATGCTCGCGGTCGGCACCGGGACGGCCGTCGTGAGCGGCGGCGGCAAGAAGTGGTACATCATCTATCCGAACTACGCCTTCGGCCAGGACATGGAGAAGTCGTTCCGCGCGGCGGTGCAGGGCGCCGGCGGCACCGTCGTCCAGTCCGACGGCTCCCCCTTCCCGAACCAGACCGGCGACTTCTCGAGCCTCCTCCTGAAGGCCGGGCAGCTGAAGCCCGAGGTCCTCGGTGCGATGCAGGCGGGCGGCGACCTCGTGAACGTCGTGAAGCAGTACAACGAGTTCAAGCTCAAGGACCAGGGGATCAAGCTCGCGATCGGCCTGCTCTTCGACACGGACATCACCGCGCTCGGACAGGACGCGTTCGCCGGCGTCGTCTACACGACGCCATGGATCTGGAGCGAGGACGAGGCGGCGAAGGCGTTCGCCGACAAGTTCCTCAACCGCACCAAGATCCGGCCGACCTTCGCCCACGCCGCGAACTACTCGGCCACGTTCCAGTACCTCGAGGCGATCCGGCGGGCCGGTGGCGACGACGCCGACGCCGTCGTGAAGGCCCTCGAGGGCTACAAGTTCAGCGACTTCTTCATCCACAACGGCCTCGTCCGGCCCGAAGACCACTGGGTCATGCACGACGCCTTCCTCGCCCAGGTGAAGTCGAAAGCCGAAGCCAAAGAGCCGTTCGATTACTCGAAGATCATCAGCACGATCCCCGCGGACAAGGCCTCACGTCCGCTCGCCGAGGCCGGCTGCAAGATGGCGAAATGACGGCCTGACGCGGCGCGCCCGCTCGGGCGCGCCACGTCGCCGGTGACGATGGACTACCTCGCCCTGCAGCTCTTCAACGGTCTGGTGAACGGGAGCTTCTACGCGCTCCTGTCGCTCGGCCTCGCCGTCATCTTCGGGATGATGCGCGTCGTGAACTTCGCGCATGGCGCCTTCTACATGCTCGGCGCGTTCGCGGCGTACATCCTCCTCCAGCAGGTGCAGATCGGCTTCTGGCCGGCCCTCGTCCTCGCGCCGGTCGCGGTCGGGCTCGCGGGCATGGTCCTCGAACGGCTGCTGCTCCGCCGGCTCCGCGGCCTCGATCCGCTGTTCGGGTTCCTCTTCACGTTCGGGCTCACGGTGCTGATCCAGGACGCGATGCGGCTGCAGTTCGGGCTCCAGGGCCAGCCGTACGCCACGCCGGCCGAGCTGGCCGGCTCGGTGACGCTCGGCCCGATCGCGTATCCGGCGTACCGGCTGTTCGTCATCGGGTTTTCCGTCGTGGCGTCGATCGCGGTCTGGTACGTCATCGAGCGCACGCGGCTCGGCATGGTGGTCCGCGCCGCGACCGAGCGCGCCGAGCTCACCCGGTCGCTCGGCGTGAGCGTCGACCGGTGGATCACCCCGGTGTTCGGCTTCGGGGTCGGGCTCGCGGCGCTCGCCGGCGTGCTCGCCGCGCCGATGCGCAACGTCTCCCCGCTCATGGGCTCCGAGCTCATCATCCTGACCTTCGCGGTCGTGGTCATCGGCGGGATGGGGTCGATCTCGGGCGCGATCGTCGCTGGATTCATCGTCGGCGTCCTGGCGAGCATCGGGTCGATCATCGACCCGCCGTACGAGGGGATCATCGCGTTCGCCCTCATGGCCGTGGTGCTGCTCATCCGGCCCACCGGGCTCTTCGGTTCGCTCGAGGCTCGGTGAGAGCGCGGCTCTCGCGACCCGCCGGCCGGATCGGCGGTCTCGCGGCGGCGGGCGTCGCGCTCGTCGCGGCGATCGTGCTGCCGCGCGTGCTCTATTCCGTCCTCGCGCTCGACATCCTCCTCTGGGGACTGTTCGCCGTATCGATCGATCTCCTGCTGGGCTTCGGCGGGCTGCTGTCGTTCGGTCACGCGGCGTTCTGGGGCGTCGCCGGGTACACCGCCGCGCTCGCAGCCCGGGAGCTGGATGCGGCGTACCCGATCGCCGCGCTCGCCGGCGTGGTCGCCGCGGCCGCGCTCGCGGTGCCGCTCGGATTTCTCTCGCTCCGCCGTAGAGGCATCTACTTCGCGATGGTGACGCTCGCGTTCGCCCAGATGCTCTTCTACGTCGCGAACGAGGCGCGCGCCATCACCGGCGGCGAGAACGGGCTGCAGGGCGTGCCGCGCACGTTCCCCGGGCTTCGGCTCGGGCCCTCGCTCTCCTTCTACTACGCCGCGCTGCCGCTGATCGTGCTCGGCTACCTGGCCGCGTATCGGATCGTCCGGTCGCCGTTCGGACACGTCCTCGTTTCGATCCGCGACAACGAGGCGCGCGCGCAGGCCCTCGGCTACGACACCGCGCGCTACAAGCTGCTGGCGTTCGTCCTGTCCGCGGCGCTCGCCGGGCTCGCCGGCTCGCTCTTCGCCCTCGGGCACGGCTTCGCGTCGCTCGATCTGCTGCACTGGGGCACCTCGGGCCAGGTCGTGCTCATGGCGGTGCTCGGCGGTCTTGGCACCCTCTGGGGCGGCATCCTCGGCGCCGCGCTGTTCGTGTTGCTGCGCGACTCGCTCTCCACGCTCACCGACGCATCCGGCGTCGTGACCGGGCTCGTATTCATGGTGATCGTGCTGTGGCTGCGCCGGGGTCTCTGGCCGACCCTCGGTGATCTCGTCGACCGCGCCCTCTCTCGCGGCCGGTCGCGCGAGGCCGTCCCGCGGGTCGGAGACGTCCCCGGGCCGCAGATCCGATGAACGTCGAGGCGCTCTTCCGCACGCGCGTCGAGCGCCTCACGCGGGCGCGCGACGTCACGGGCATCGTCCGGATCCTCGCCGACCCGCACGAAGCGGCGCACGAACGGGCCGGGGCCGCGAGCGCGCTGATCGAGCTCCGTGAGGAGCTCGGCGAGGCGCGGCCCGCCGGCGTGCGCGCGCTGCTCGAGGTCGCGGACCAACCGGGCGTGTTCGTCCGCTGGCAGGCGCTCCTCGCCCTCGCGGAGCTTCGGGTCCGCGAGGCCATGCCGGTCTTCCGGAGGGCGGCGCGGGACCGCGAGTGGCTCGTTCGCGTGTTCGCGGCGCACGGCTTCGACCGGCTCGGGGACGCGGTCGCGTTCGGTGATGCCGTACGGCTGCTCGAAGATAGGGAATCGCAGGTCCGCGAGGCCGCGGCTTCCGCCCTCGGCGCGATCCGGGACCAGCGGGCCCTGCCGCTGCTCGAGCGCGCCGCCCGAGCGGATGCGATGCGCTCGGTCCGCGAGGCCGCGGCAGCGGCGCTCGACGCGCTCGGCCGATGAGCCGGCTGATCGCGATCGTGGCGGTCGCCGGGATCGTGGCCGCGTGCGTCCCGGCCGCCTCAGCGCGTCCGCTCGCGACGGTGTCGCCGGAGCCGCCCACCCAGGCGCCCGCGGCCACGCCGCCCGACATCACCGTCACCGCCGCGAGCTACGGCGGCCTGACCCTCCTGACCGCCGCCGGCGCACGCTGCAACGTGGCGATCCAGGCGCCGCGGGGTCGTTTCGGCGAGTCGCCGCCGACCGCGATCGACGGTACGGCCGACGCGTCCGGCGTCCTCGCGCTCACCTACCCCACACCGCGGATCCCCACCGGGTCGGGGAGCTACGGGATCTCGTGCGTCGTGGGCGGGCGTCCGACGATCGGCTCGGCGCCGTTCGCCGTGGCGATGCGACCGATCGATCCCAGCGTGTTCTTCGTCCGCGTCCGCAGCGCGGATCCCGGCGATGGCTTCACCGAGGATCCCGCGCTCGTCGCCCGCCGCGACGCGATCCTCGCACTGACCCGACGCACGCTCGAGCCGGAGTGGAAGGTGGCGACGCGCGGCCTCGGCGCGGTGCGGATCGTGGACGACTCGGCCGACATCCTCATCCGGGTCGTCGCGCAGGCCGGCACGTCGGTCAACCGGAGCTATCCGGCGGATGGCAGCAAGGACATCGTGGTCTACGCGGCCGACCCGCGCGGCCCGATCTCGCCGGAGAACGGCGTCGCCATCGCGCTCCACGAGCTCGGTCACATCTGGTGCTGCAGCGGGCCTGGCACGACGGACGGGCACTGGACGGCCAAGGAGCTCGATCCGGGACTCGCCGGCATCGACCGCTACGGACTGATGAACCATCCGGTGGAGTGCCTCATCCTCCGCACCGGGTTCGAGAGCTGCCCGAACCGATTCAGCGAACGTGAGCTCCGCGCGATGGGCTTCACCCGGATCCCGCCGGCGCCGCCCGACTCCTGCGTCACCCAGCAGGGCGTACTCCGATCGCAGCTGAACGACCTCGATCCGCAGGTGGACGCGGCCCGGCGCGAGCTCGACGGGATGGTCGCGACGATCGATGGCTTCGACGCGCAGATCCGCGCGCTCGAGCGCCAATATCCGGGCGGCATGCCCGCGGATGTGTACGCGCGCTACACCGGGCTCATCGCGCAACGCAGTTCGCTCGCCGGTGCGCACGACGCGCGGGTCCCGACGTTCAACGGCCTCGTCGACCGGCGCAACGCCGTCGCCCAGCAGCTCAACGCGTTGCCCTGCTGACGGCGCGAGGCCGCCCCGGCGGGGCGGCCTCGGTCGCGCGTTTCGCGAGGGGGCTTAGTGGAGGGCCTTGGCGGCCGCGCTGATGGCCTGGCCCTTGGCCTGACCCGTCTCGGTCGTGGTCTTCGCGAGGTCGGCGATCGCCGCACCGGGCGGCGTGCCGTTCGCCTGCGCGCCGGCGCTCGCGAGCGCGCTGACGATCGCGCCGTGGTCCGGGCCCGGAGGCGTCGACTTCGCGAGCGCCGAGACCTCGGCGCCATGGCCGCTGTTCGCGTTCGCGCCGGCCTCGTCGTTCACGTCGGCATCGGTGTCGGTGTCCGCGGCGGTGTCCTCATCGGTGGCGGCGTTCTGTGGGCCGATCGCCTGCGCGGCCGCGCTGATCGCGGCGCCCTTGTCGGCCCCGGTCTCGCTCGTCGTCCGGGCCAGATTCGAGATGTCGGTGCCCGGGGCCGCGAGCGACGCGCCGGCGAGCAGGGCCATGCTCGCGGCGGCGGCCGTGAGGGTGATCGCGAGTGCGCGTCCGTTCATGTCGCCTCCTTGGACGTTCTCACGATGAGTAACGTCGCCGACGCCCCCGGCGTTCGGAGCCGGGTGTGGGCGCTTCTCGAACGACTGACCGAGCGCTTGCTGGATAGGCCGTGCGCGCTCAGGGGTGGATGACGATGCTCCCGCCGGCGATCGCCTCAGGGGCGGCCGTGTCGATGTCGTCCGGCGCGCCCAGCGCGTTGTCGTAGACGAGCGTTCCGCTCGAGGTGCCCCAGACCTTCAGCCGGAAGCGATCGATCCCGTCGCCGCCGGCGAGACCGCCATCGGTCGCGGTGAGCAGGTACGTGTAGCCGGACGCCCCGTTCACCATTCCGGTGCCGTGGACCTGAGCGTTCGGTCGCGCGACGATAAGCCAATCGATGGTGCTCGCGGCGAGCTCGAACCCCGCCAGAGCGAAGCGGAAGCCCGCCTCGCCGCGTGGGGTCGAGGCGTCGTAGCGGGCCGAGAACGCGAAGCTGGCCCGTCCGGCGAGCGCGGGATCGGCGCGATAGGCACCCGCCGGCGACACGATGGTCCCGCCGCCGGTGACGAAGCCGGCCTGCGTGTCGTAGACGACGATGAGCGCTTGCGCGCCGCCGACCGTGGTCGCCTGCCCGGTCGCTCCATCGTCATCGGTGACCCGCAGCGTGACGGCGTACACGCCCGCGGCGGTGAACGTGTACGTCGCGCTGGCCGCGCCGCTTCCCGCCGACTCCGTGACCGCGCCCGCCGCCGTCAACGCGTCGAACGACCACTCCGCGGTGTGCGTGTCGGGCGTTCCCGGGTCGCTGAACGTGCCGCTGAAGCTGACCGGCGTGCCGACCGGATAGAACGAGCCTGCGGCGGGCCCCGTGATGGTCACCGTGGGAGCGACGTTGGCGATGTGCACCGTCGCGGTCGCGCTGCCCGTCAGGCCGCCGTCGTCGGTGACGCGTACGGTGATCGCCGGTGACGCCGGGCCATCGAGCCCGGCGGCCGAGAACGTCACGTTCTGCCCCGGCGTCTCGAACGTGCCGTCGCCGTCGAGATCCCAGGCGTACGAGAGCGCGCCGCCATCCGGATCCGAGGCCGAGCCGGACACCGACACCGACGCGCCTTCGGCCACCGCGTACGGCCCGCCGGCGCCCGCGGTCGGCGGGTCGTTGAACGTGATCCGCACCACGGATGGATCGTGGTCGCTCGCCTGGACAGCGAACTCCGAGTTCACGTGGACGACGTCGAACGTGAACGGACGCCCGAACAGCGCGTCGCTGGAGAGGATGTGGTCGAGCGTCTGGGCATTGCCCTCGAAGTCGTACGAATAGCGCTCGTTCTGCGGGAGGGTCTCGATGAGGTCATGGAGCACGCCACCTTCGAGCGCCTGGACCTGCGCCGAGAACTCGAAATCGTTCAGATCGCCCAGCACGACGACGTTCGCGTTCGGCTCCACGCCGAGAAGCGTGTCGACGAAGTCGTTGACGACGTACGCCTGCTGGAGGCGCTGGGCCTCGGAGCTGCGGGTCGGCGGCTGAAAGCGACCGAACAGCGGATCGTCGCCACCCTTCGAGTTGAAGTGGTTCGCGATGACGAAGAGGTGCCGGCCGTTGAACAGGAACTCGCCGGCCAGCGGCTTGCGGCTCGAGCTCCAGGCGGTGTTGCCTGGATCGATGCGGCCCGGGCTGAACGAGAGCTGCGGGCCGTCCGGAGTCGAGAGCACGCTGGTCGACGTCGTGGAGTCGCCGCCCGGGCGGTCGACGAACGTGAGCCCCCGGTCGGTCCGGAAGAGGAACGCCACGCGGATGTTGCCGCCTGGCTCGCCGCCGTCCTGATCGTCCACCGGATCGATCTCGCGATACGCGTAGGTAGGTCCGCCCGCGGCCTGGATCGCCGCGACGAGCATGTCGAGGGTCACGTTCGCGGCCGTCACGGACGTGTTCGCGGCCCCGTCGTTGTCCTGGATCTCCTCGAGCGCGACCAGGTCGGGCGCGGCGAGGTTGTTGGCGATGATCGCGGCCAGCGTGCTGAACTTCGCCGGCGGATCGGTCGGATCGAGGTTCTCGACGTTGCACGTTGCGACCGCGAGCTGATGCAGGCCGGCCGCGACGGCCGACTCCTTGAGCAGGCCTCCCGCCACGACCGCGAGTGGTGCGGTGATGTTCAGCTTGAAGTTCCCGAAGCTGTAGTCGAGGACGCCAACGACGGGCGTGGTGAAGTGGTCGCCGACGTTCACCACCGGCGTGCCGAGGATCCCATCGTCGAGGAAGATCCGCTCGGGATTGAAGTCGCCGGAGCGGACGACGATGCCGCCGCGGGCCGTCCGGACGGAGGCGTTGACGCCGTCGTCGCCGAGCACCGGGATCTCGCCGAACGCGTTCCTCGGGCCGACGGCCACCGCGTCGTTCAGCCGAACGAGCATCGCCTCGAGGCTCTCGTAGAAGTCGATCCCGTCGGTCGCCGGATCGAACGCACCGCTCGTCTCGACGCTGCCGACCGCGTCATCCTCGATGACCGTCGATGGCGGGATCCGGCCGCCGGTCCCGACGACCATCGGCGCGGGGAGCGGGTTGCCGCTCGACAGCACCGTGACGGACGGGCCGACGAGCTCGGTCGTCGTGAGGTTCGTGCTCGCGGATCCGCCCGGACGGAACTCGGAGACGGTGCCGTTGACGAACACCGAGTCGCCCACCGAGACGGTCGGCGCCGACGAGGTGAACACGAAGATCCCCTCGGACGTCGCGTCGTCGGCATCCGGCGACGGATCCTGGAGGTAGAAGCCATTCGAACGCTTCGCGGTGACGAGGCCCGGCACATCGGCGACCGCCTGACCCGCGACGGGGGAGGTGTGCGCGGCGCCTTGGATCGCGTGGATCCGGAGCGACGGGGCGACGGTCGTGAACGTCCAGGCGACGTTCGCGGCCATCTGGTCCGGCGGATCGAGGGCATCCTGGTCGGTGACACCCGCGGCGAGGACCGTGACGGTGCAGCTCTCGCCGGAGGCGAAGTCGGCGGACGGATCCAGCGTGAACGTCACCGGGCCCCCGCTCACGGCGGCGGTGTGCGCGCCGCTGCCGCCGCAGCCGATCGCGAACCACGTGCCGCTGACGTTCACCGCCTCACTGAAGGTGATCGTGACGTTCGCATCGACGGGCACGTTCGTCGCGCCGCCGGAGGGCGTGCGCGAGGTGATGGACGGCGCGGCGTCGCCGCCGCACACGTGGACGGCCGTCGCGGTGTTGCGCGGCGCGGGCGCTCCCGCCGTGAAGTCCGCGGCGTTGTCGTCGGTATCGGTGCAGCCGCCCCCCGCGCGCGACGCCGCCGTCGTGTTCGAGATCGTCGGCGCGGCGCCCGCGCCCTCGAAGAAGTTGGCCCCGCCGTACCCGACGAAATCGACGATCTGGGCGAGCGCGGTAGCGGAGCAGGGTGTCGACCCCCCGTTGCAGCCGAGGGACGTCGTGGTGTTGACGAGGGCGACCTTTCCGGCCGAGGCGCTCATGCTGATCGGAGTCGCATCGACGACGTCGGGTGATGGCAGCGCGGCGCTCGGTCCGCTCCCGGCCGCCTCCTGGATCAGCAGGTATTGGCCCGGGGCGAGCGAGCCGGACAGCTCGGTGAGTTGAGCGGAGCTCGCGCCGAAGTTGCCGGTGCCGGTCGCGCTCGCGTACTGGATCGACCATCCGGTCAGCGACACGGGTGCGGCCCCGCGGTTGAACAGCTCGACGTAGTCGTTCAGGTACGGGGCGCCGGTGTTCCCACCGCCGCCGTAGAGCTGACTGATGACGACGCCGCTCGAGACGGCCGCCGCGCGGCCCGGCAGCGCGAGCGGGCAGAGCGCCACGGCGAGGACCGCGACCCAGGCGACCACGGACCGGCGGCGAACACGGGTCATCCCGTTCCTCCCTCGCGCCTGCGACGGACGCACCGCCACGCCGCGACTCCGACGCTAGGCCATGCGTCGGCCGCGGTCCATGCCCGCTTCACCGTGAGCGCCTTCGACAACAGCAGGCGGCCAGGCCAAGGCGCGCCCGGCTCGCCGACCGGCATCCGCAGCGGTAGCCTCCCCCTCCTTGGACCATCCCGGGCCGCCGAGCGAGGACGAGCATCTTTTCAGGCTGCTCGTCGACGGCGTCCGCGACTACGCGATCTTCCTGCTCGACCCAGGCGGCCGCATCCGCAGCTGGAACGCCGGCGCCGAACGGCTCAAGGGCTACACCGCCGAGGAGATCATCGGCAGGCACTTCTCGATCTTCTATCCGCCGCAGGACATCCGTCACGGCAAGCCCGACTACGAGCTGAGGATCGCGACCGACGAGGGCCGGTACGAGGAAGAGGGCTGGCGGCTGCGCAAGGATGGGTCCCGGTTCTGGGCGAACGTGATCATCACCAGTCTGCACGCCGCCGATGGCGGCCTCATCGGGTTCGCGAAGATCACCCGGGATCTCACCGATCGAAGGCGGCGGGAAGACGAGCGCGCGAGCTTGCTCAGCATGGAGCGAACGGCGCGCGAGCAGGCGGAGCTCGCCCTCGAGCAGGTACGAGCGATCCACTCCGTCACGGAGGCCATGGTCGCGCCGCTCACGCTCGACGAGCTCCTGAACGCCGTCCTGGATCGGATCGTCGCGACACTCGGGGTCGACACCGTCGCGATCCTGCTGCTCGACCAAGCCGCCGACGTCCTGGTGACGCGGGCCGCCCATGGCATCGAGGAGGAGGTCGAGCGCGGCGTACGTATCCCGGTCGGCCACGGATTCGCCGGGCGCATCGCCAGCGAACGCACCCCGATCGTGCTCGACGAGATCGAGCGCGCGAACGTCCTGAACCCGATCCTGCGCGACAAAGGCCTGCAGGCGCTCCTCGGTGTTCCGCTCCTCGTCGAGGGTCGGGTCATCGGGGTACTCCACGTCGGATCGATCGGCCCTCGTCGTTTCACCGCCGCCGACACCCAGTTCCTGCAGGTCGTCGGAGACCGGGTCGCGCATGCGATCGATCGCGCCCAGCTCTTCGAGGAGGCACGCACCGCGCGCCAGGAGGCCGACGTCGCGGAGGCCGGCGTTCGCGCCCGCGACGAGTTCCTCGCGGTGGCGGCGCACGAGCTGAAGACGCCACTGACGAGCGCGAAGGCCGCGGCCCAGCTGCTCGGCCGTCTGTTCCGGCAGGGCGGCTCACTCGACGCTCCGCAGACGCGAGCGCTCGAAACGGTCGAACGGCAGATCGACCGGCTGGCGCGGCTCGTGACGCAGCTGCTCGAGACGGTCCGGATCGAGGCCGATCGCATGACGCTGACGCCGGCGGTCACGGACCTCGTCGCACTTTCGCGCGAGGTCGCTGATCAGGTGACCGCGACGACCGGGCGGGGTTTCGCGATCGCCGGGCCGGACGCCGTCCACGCGGAGGTGGATCCACTCCGCATGGAACAGGTGATCCGCAACCTGGCCGATAACGCCGTGAAGTTCAGCGCCCCGGAGAGCGTCGTCGAGATCGCCGTCTCCCAGCCGGCCCCGGAGATCGCCGCCATCACCGTCCGCGACCACGGCATCGGCGTCGCGCCGGCCGAGCGGAGCCGCCTCTTCGAGCGCTTTTATCAGGCGAAGAGCAAGGCTCGATCGGGCATGGGCCTCGGCCTGTACATCACCCGGCAGATCGTCGAGCGGCACGGCGGCACGATCTTCGCCGAGTTCCCGCCCGATGGGGGCACGCGATTCGTCATCAGCCTTCCGATCAAGGCGGAGGTCGAGGAGCCGACGGAGCACGTCACCGCGTGACCGCGGCAAAACGGATCCTGCTGGTCGAAGACGACCAGGCGATCCGCGACATCGTCGCGCTGGCGCTCGAGGGTGAGGGCCACGAAGTCGCCGCCGCGTCGGATGGCGCCGGCGCGCTCGACCGTGTCGCGGGAGCGACGTTCGACGTGATCGTCCTCGACCTGAGGCTGCCCGGCATGGATGGTCGGGAGTTCGTCCAGCGGTACCGCGAGAGCGGGAGCGCCGGCGCCCGACTCGTGCTGATGACCGCGTCGACGGACGGTGACGCGCTCGCGGCGGAGCTTGGCGCGCGCTCGATCGCGAAGCCGTTCGACCTGCCCGCGCTTCTCGCGCTCGTCGCGGAGTGATCGGCAAACCTCGTTCGCTCGATCGGCAGCTACACTGCCGACATAGCGATCGACATCATCATCGCCGCGGCGGTCCTCGGCGGCGCATTCGTCGGGTGGCGGCGCGGGTTCATCCTGCCGCTCATCGCCGCGACGGGTGCCCTGGCCAGCCTCTACGCGCTCTACGCGGGACCGGGCGCGGGCGTCGTCCCTTCGGGGACGGTCGGCATCGGGATCGGGGCGGGCCTGGTGTTCATCGTCGCCGCCGCGCTCGGCCGCGTCGGTGCGGCGGTCGCCTCGGTCGTGTACCGATTCGGCGCGCTGCGCAGGGTGGACCACGGCCTGGGCGTGCCGCTGGGCGCGTTGACGGCGATCGTCACCGTGTACGTGGCGCTCGTCGCGCTCGTGAGCTTCGACACGTTCCTCGCGCCGTTCCATGGCGCGGTCACCGTGGACACCGCGGCCGTCGCGGCGGTCCGTGCAGCCGTCGCCGCGAACCCGCAGTTCGGCGTGCTCGCTGCGCCGGGAATGCTGGACGAGCTCGCGGCGGGCGCGACGAAGGCCGCGATCCCGGCCGATCAGCTCGGGCAGTTCGACCAGGGCCTCGCGTTCTACGAGCAGGATGTGCGGCCGCAGCTCCTGGCGAGCGCGCTCGCGCCGCTCCTCGTCGGTGCCGGCGCCCACGCCCCGATCATCGGGCGAGCGGTCGCCTTCCCCGCGAAGTAGATCACGCGACGATCGCGGGCTGGTCGCTCGTGGATCATCGTGCTCACGGGGCCCCATCGCTGTCGACCGCACGAACCGTCGTGGTGCACCATACCCGCAACCGCATGGCCGCCGACGAACCACTCACCGTTGTGGTCGACCGACCGCCGAGAGAGGTCTCCGCCTTCATCGCCGACCTCGGGAATGCGAAGCAGTGGGCGCCTCAGATGGGCGAGGTCGTGGATGCCTCCGGCCCGATGCGCGGCGAGTTCGCCTACCACTTCGAGCCGGTCGGGCCAGGCACGAGGATCTCGCAGGACGTCGACATCCGCCTGGCCGGCCCCCGCGGCCTCTTCTCCGGCGCGGTCACCCGAGAAGCCGCAACGAAGAAGCGCGCGAGCTCACGAGACTGAAGCAGCTCCTCGAAGCCTCGTAGGACGAGCCGCGAACCGCCCCCGAACGCGGAATGGCGTCACCGACGCGGCGGATACCTTATCGGCTGGTTCCTCGGAACGCGATGGCTTGGACCGGTCAGCGCTTGACGGTCCAGCTCGCGGCGCTCCATCCGATGTACGGGATCGATCCGCGCCAGACGCTCGGCGACACGTTCTGGACGCGCCTGTTCACGACGACCGGCACCTGGTTCGCGTACAGGAACGTCCACGGGTGATAGTCGGCGATCGCCTGCTGGAACTGGACGTAGAGCGCCTTTCGGGAGGCCTGATCACAGCCGGCGACGGTGCGTGCCTGATCCAGCAGCCGGTCGACGGCCGGATCCGCGTACTTCACGTAGTTCTGGCCGTTCGGGTACTCCTTCGATGACCACATCGCCGTCGGGTCCGGATCGACACCCGCGACCGTCGAGTACACCGCGGCGTCGAAGTCATGGGCGCGCTGGATCTTGTCGTTGAAGGCCGAGACCTCGAGAAGCTGCACCTGGACGTCGACACCGATCCGTTTCCACATGTCCTGGGCGATCGTCGGGATCGATTCGATCGCCTTCGCGCCGGTGCGCGTGATGATCGAGAACCTCAGTGGCGAGCCACCCTTTTCGAGGATGCCCGCCGCGTTCGGGGTCCAGCCGGCCTCCCGGAGCAGCCGGCGCGCCGACTCGACGTCGTACGGCGACTTCGGCGTCGCCGCGTCGTGCGCCCACGAGCTGCCGATGATCGGCGAGTCGATCACCTGGCCGAATCCGAAGAGGACCGCCTGCATGATGGCCTGCCGATCCAGGGCGAACGTCAGCGCCTGGCGCACCCGCTTGTCCGCGAAGAGCGGACGCGCGAGGTTGTATGCGATCTGGACCTGCGTCCCGCCCGCGACCAGCTGAACGTTCAAGCTCGCTTCCTTCTGCAGTGCCTCGATCGCCTCCGGGTTCACCTGGCCGTAGTCGATCTCGCCGGTCTTGAGCTGGGCAACGTTCACGTTCTGGTCTTTCACGACCTTGCGGACCCACTGGTCGATCTTCGGTCGTCCGCGCCAGTAGGTCGGGTTCGCGACGAGGGTGAGGTGATCGTCCTTCAGCCATTCCTTGAACATGAACGGCCCGGTGCCGATCGGCTTCGAGCTGCCGAACTCATCGGCGTTGATGTCCTTCGACCCCGCCAGTGCGTGCTTCGGGATGATCGGGATGAGGGCCGCCTGGCTGAGGACCGTGCAGTCCGGCTGTTTCAGGGTCACGACGAACGTCAGCGGATCGCTCGCCTGATAGGACTTCACGTTCGCCAGGCGCGTTCGGTACGCGGTCTTCGTCTTCGCGTCGAGGACGGCGTCGAACGTGAAAGCGACGTCGGCGGCCGTGAAGCGTTCCCCGTCGGACCACTCGACTCCCGGATGCAGACGGAACGTGTAGGTCAGACCGTCGGCTGACTGCTGCCACTCGTCGGCGAGCGCCGACGTCGGGGCACCGGTCTTCGGATCGGGCACGACGAGCGATTCGAAGATGAGCTCCCAGACGCTCATCGAGCTCCCGTCGTTCGCGAGCAGGGGATTCAAGTTGGCCGCATCGGTCGTAGCGCCGTAGATGACGGTCCCGCCTCCGCCCGCCGCCCCGCTCGCCTGGTCGCCCGGCGCCGCCGGTCCTGCCGTGCACGATCCGAGGAGCAACGCCAGAACGGCCGCGAGCGCCGGCCCCCGGCCTCGGAACAGGCGACGATGCCGTCGATTTGGAGTCACACTTGTTACTCTGCACGTCACGTTACGGCCAGGGCGGGGAGGACGTCAAGGCGCGCAGGGCGGTCCCGCGGGAGGCCGGCAGGAGCGAGCTCTGTGGCGAAGTAACCGACGCATCGTTGTAACATCCGTATCTTGCCCGGCTGGTCGCGAGAGGCGCGGCAACCGGCGAGACGGGGCCTGCTCCGGCGGAGGCGCGCCCACACCACGCGGACGGAGGCATGAGGTGTCGATGACGCTGAGGCGGATGACCGAACGGGCCAAAGTGGCAGTCGGGCCGGCGCCACATGGGCACATCGCGTACGCGGGGTCGCGTGACCAGGTGTGGGTCCTGAACACCGGCGCGCGGCACATCTCGGTGCTGGATGGCACGACCGGTCGGCTCGAGCGGACGATCGACGTCGGCGGCAGTCCGCGACACGTGATCTTCGATGACGGAGCCGCGCTCGCTTTCGTCGCCGTCGACGACGCACTGGTCGTCGTCGACGCGCGCGCCGGGCGGCTCACGAATCGGCTCTCGTTGGCGGCCGGGACCCGCGGCACCTGCCTCCTGCCGATGCTTCCCCGTCAGCGGATGTACGTCCTCGGAGACGCCGGCGCCATGACCGTCGTCGACACCGCGCGTCAGGCGATCGTCGGCACGATCGAGACCGGTCGCGGCTCGAGCTGGGGCCAGCCGCACGAGAAGACGTGCGGGAAGCTCTACGTCGCGAACGGCGCGAGCGATGACCTGACGATCGTCGATGAGGGGACGGAGCAGGTGATCACGACGGTGAAGGTCGGCCGCCACCCGGTCCGGAACGCGATCTTCCGCGAACGCGGCCTGGTCTACACGGCGAACGCGGCGGATGGCACGGTGACCGCTGTCTCGATCGCCACCGACGCCGTGGTCGCGACGATCGCCACGGGCCCGGTCCCCTTCCGCTTGATCGGGATGGAGAAGAAGACTGGGCGCCCGGACCTGTGGGTCTTGGATCGCGCCGCCGACGCGCACGGGAAAGGGGCCATCACGGTGATCGATGCGACCGAGCACCGGGTGACCGGGTCGATCGACGTGATGGATCGGCCGTCCAACTGGCTCTTCGAGGGACCGATCGCCCACGTTGCCGGCACCGGCGCGCGCGAGCTGGTGATCATCGACGCGACCTCGTCGACGATCGTCGGCTCGTCCGCGTTGACCGAGGAGCCCGACTCCGCGTCGTTCAGCAACATGGTCTTCAGCCGCAGCGGCAACCTGTTCCTCGCGAACGCGAGCGACAGCGTCTCCGTCCTCGCCGCCGGCTCCTGAGGCGATGGCCGGGACCCGCGACCGCGCCGAGACCATGGTCGAGCGGGCGACGGTCGACGTCGGCGCGGGCCCGCACCTCCACCTTGGATACGTGAAGGAGGCCGGGCAGGTCTGGATCTCCAACACGGGCGGGAGCGACATCACCGTGCTCGACCACGCCACCGGGGAGCGCGTGGGCTCGATGTCGGTCGGCATGGGGCCCGCGCACTTCGTGTTCGACGCCGGATGCCGGGTCGGCTACGTGGCCCTCTCCGAGGCGGACGTGGTCGCGGTCGTCGATCCACGGGCCGGCACGGTTACGGGCTCGATCGCGTTGCGGCGAGGAAGCCACCCGGTCGCGCTCATGCCGGCGTTCGAACGGCATCGCGTGTACGCGATCGATCCGGGCGACGGCACGGTGACCGCGATCGACACCCGGACCAACACCATCGCCGCGGTGATCCCGGTCGGCCGCGAGCCGACATGGGGCCAGCCCTGGGGCAGCAGCTACAAGCCGATCACCCGCCCGGTCGGCAAGTCCTACATCGTGAACGCCGGATCCGACGACCTGACGGTCTTCGACGACGCGACCGACGGTCGAGTCGCGCGCGTTCTCGTCGGCGGGCATCCGGTGCGCAACGCGATCTTCCGCGAGCGCGAGCTGATCTACACGGCAAACGAACACGACGGCAGCGTGACCGCGGTCCGGATCGCGGACGACACCGTCGTCGCGACGATCCCGGCCGGGGTCCGGCCCTTTCGCTTGCTTCCGGTGGAGGCCATCAATGGGCGCGACGAGCTATGGGTGCTGAACGCGGGGTCTGGCGATCGACCGGCGGGCGAGATCACGGTCGTTAGCGGTGTGCGCCACGAACGCGTCAGCACGGTCGACGTGGTCGACCGCCCCGCGAACTGGGTCGTCGGCCCGGCGGGGACGCTGTTCGTCGCGAGCTCCACGGCCGGCGAGCTGTGCGTCGTCGACGTGCATCGCGGCGCTGTCATCGGTGGCGCTCGGCTCGCGCATCCGCCGCAGGTGGGCGCCATCAGCGGCCTCATCTTCACCGAGGCGCGCTCGTTGTTCGTGCTGAACGCCGACGCCACCGTCACCGTCCTGGCCGAGTCCGTCTGACCGCGGTCCCGCCGCCACGGCTCAGGTGCCGCTCGACCATCGCGAGCTCGAGCGCCCGAGACTCGTCTCGTGGCGCCTTCGGCCCGAGGCGACGGTGCTCGTGAGCGCCCGGATACGACCGTTCGAGCGCGAGCGCGACCTCGCGGGCGTGCTGACGCTCGTCGGGCGCTCGCAGGCGCGCGCGGACCCGGGCGCGATCTTTCATCCAGGCGGATCGCAGTGGTGGCTGCGTCGGATCGGCCGCGCCGGCTTCGAGCTGGCGGTGCTGTCGGACGACGAAGAGCTCGTCGGCCTCGCGCTCCGCGACGAAAGCGACGTGATCGTGCAGGCCGA
>WNGF01003401.1_pt1 | contig 21708 bp, 22 predicted proteins | sample 5400641 | NCBI WGS metagenome assembly WNGF01 (sample SAMN13153371, study PRJNA577476) | soil metagenome | isolation source: 80 cm soil or saprolite under grassland replicate 2 | place: USA:California | collected 2016-06-15 | reverse complement strand
AGCCGGTTGCCGACTTCTGCCGTGCTGGGTGTCAACTGCTCCGCAGGATCGGGGAAGCGGTGGAAGACGCGGATGTTCGCGCCGGGCGCGGGGGTCTTCGAGGACCCGGCGACGGGATCGGCCGCCGGTCCGCTCGCGCTTCACCTCGCGCGCCACGGCCGGATCGAGTTCGGCGACGAGATCGAGATCTCGCAGGGTGCCGAGGTCGGCCGTCCGTCGACGCTCTACGCGCGCGTCGAGGGGTCGGCCGAGAAGGTCGAGCGCGTCGAGGTCGGCGGCTCAGCGGTTGTCGTCGCACACGGCGAGTTCAGACTTCCCTGAAAGCGATCCGCTCGATCTCAGGCAGCTCGAGCGCGAGCGCGCTCCAGAAGCGGCCGCCGTCGCGCGAGAGGAAGAGTCGGTTGCGGGCGGCGTAGAGAACGAGGTCTGGATCGTCGTCTGCGATCGCGACCGCGCGGCCCGCCGGTAGGCCGCCGCCGGCGTCGCGCCAGGTGCGCCCGGCGTCGTGGGAGACGAGGAGCGGAGGCCTCGCATCGACGAGCGCGACGACGGTCGAGCCCGACGCGACCGCGGCTATGACGCGCGGCAGGCCCGTTTCGACGACCTGGACGTCCTCGTGCTCGAGCTCGGCCGGCTCCACCTCGTCTGTCTCGAGATCGACCGCAAAGGCCCCGTCGACCGTCTGGACGATCGCCTTCACGAGAGGAACCGCGCCACGAGATCGCCGGCCGCTCTTGCTGCGTCGAGCGGGTTGCGGCCTTCGCTTCGAGCCGCCAGATAGCCGACGGCGAAGGCGTCGCCGGCACCTGTCGGGTCGGCTGTCCGCACCGGTCTCGACGAAAGCTCGTGAACCTCCCCGCCCGTGAGCACGACCGATCCTTGCCGGCCGCGCGTCACGACGACCTCGGGGACGCCGAGCCGCCCAAGCGCGTCGATTCCGCCAAGCGTCTCGGCCTCGTTCTCGGACAGCTTGAGGATCGAGACTGCTTGCAGCACGGCGGGGTCGAAGTCGGAGTCGAGGCGGAGCGGCCCGACAGCGGGAACACGGGCGAGGCCCTGGCCGTCGAGGGAGACCTTTCGTTCATGCGCGAGCGCGGCCATTGTCTGGGCCGGGAAGTCCGAGCGCAGCAGCGCCGCGACGTGCAGCCACTCCACGTCCGGCTTTACCGAGGCGATGTCCTCGGCCGTCCACGGCTCGCCGACGGCGTCGACTTCCATCACGCGCCTGTCTCCTTCGTACCTGAACGAGAAGGCCGTCGTTTCGTCTGTGGGGAGGATGATGGCGGGGACGGGGAACGGCTCGATCGTCTCGCCGCGCGCGACGACCTGGACGGCGAGGCCCAGGAGCGCGAGCGCCCGTGCCCCGTAGAAGACGCCTCCGCCGAGCCGCGGGGGGCCCCCGCCAACGCGATCGTGCGAGAGGTTCCCCACGAGGCCGAGCGGCGCCACGCACTAGCCCAACGTTGGCGCTTTACCCGCGAAGGTGTCACGCAAGCGGAGGATCGCGCGGACGCCCCACCAGAGTGCGAGGCCGATCCCGAGCGCGAGCGCGAGGTTGACCTCGAAGCCGACGATGCCGACCAGCAGCGCGAGCGCCCAGCTCCACCAGCCGCGAAGGTCGCGCAGGAGGCCGATGTGCAGGAGCCCGGCTGTCGCCAACAGCCCAGCCAAGACTGGGAGCGGGAACGCCGTCAGCAGGCCGGCGAGACCGGAGCCTCCGACGACCGCGAGCGTAAGCAAGCTGCCGCCCATGACGAGCGGGGCGCCCCCGGTGCGGGCGCCGAAGGCGTAGTGGGCGGTCATCCCACCCGCTCCGTGGCAGACCGGCATCCCGCTGATCGCGCCGGAAAAGAGGTTGGCGCAGCCGAGTGTGCTCGCCAGCCGTCCGGGACGGACCCGGCGCGCCCGCTCGCCGAAGTACTTCCCCGCCGCATCTGCGGTCGCCAGGCACGAGTTCGCGAACGTGAGCGGAAGCTGTGCGATCACGAGCACCGTGAAGGCCTTTCCGAAGGTGTGCCAGGTGAGCGAGGGAGCCGTGATCGCCGACGGGCCCCAGGAGGCTTTCCCGGCTGCGAGGACGAGCATCGCAACGACTCCGATCCCGATCAGCACAAGCGAAATCGGCCGGCTGCGGAGCAGAAGCGCGAGCAGCACGACGCTGATTCCGAGCGGAACCGCCCAACGCGGCGCGAGCGCATACTCGTCGAAGCCCTTGGGTGCCGCGGTCACGAGCCCCCAGGCGATCTTGAGCAGCAGGAGCCCGACCGTCAATTGCACGCCGCGGATGAGAACTCGCGGGAAGGCACGGGATGCGAGATCGATGAGGCCCGTCTGCCCGAGCACGAGGAAGATGACGCCCATGATCAATGCCGCCGCTGCGATCTCGTTCGAACCGAGCCCCTTCGCGATCGCGATAGCACCCAGCGCCTTCAGCGGCTGGACGGGGACGGGGAGGCGGTACACCGCTGCGGCGAGCAGATAGAGGAGCGCGGCGGGGAGGAAGACCGCCGTCGGAGAGAGGCCGTTCTTGACGATCAAGGCGACGGCGATTGGGACGAGGACGCCGACATCTGCGACGGCGCCGGCCAGCTCGCGACGGTCGAACCGCATGAGGTGGAGCCTACTGCCGGTCGGCGGAACCGCGATGATGCACTCGTGAAACACCGGCTCCTCCTCGTGTTGGCCGTGCCAGTGCTCGCAGCCGGCTGCGGGAAGGGCACGGCCTATCAGCAGCAGACCACGCCGCCTCCGCCGCCTCCGCCGCCTTCGGTCCAGACGACTCCGCCCCCCCAGACCACCACGCTGTCCCTCTATTTCCTCCGCGACGGCAAGATCGCCGCGGCGAGGCGCGGCGTTCCTGCCACGCAACGCGTGGGTGAGGCGGCTGTCCGGGCGCTGCTCGAGGGGCCCAGTCAAGAGGAGAGCTCCGCCGGGCTGAGGACCGCGATCCCTGCCGGCACCGCCTATCGAAGCCTCTCGATTGAGAACAAGGTGGCGAAGGTTGACCTGGGCAGCGGCTTGAGCAGGGCGGCCGAGGCTCAGGTGGTGTACACGCTGACCCAGTTCCCGACGGTCCGATCGGTTCGCGTCGGCGCCGGGCAATTCACGAGAGCCGACCTCGAGGATCTGACCCCATTGATCTTCGTCGAGTCACCGGTCGTGGGCGAGACGGTGACGAGCCCGCTTCGCATCCACGGTACCGCGAACACGTTCGAGGCGACCTTCCAGGTAGAGCTTCGGGCCGGAGGGCGCAGGATCATCAAGGGAACCGTGACGGCGACGTCCGGGTCCGGCACCCGCGGTACGTTCGACATCTCGATCCCGTTCAAGGTCCGCCGGGGGATGGACGGCGTCCTGATCGTCTACGAGCTATCGGCTGCAAACGGCCGCCCCGTCCACATCGTCCGCCTCCCGGTTCGAATCGAACCTTCCTGAAACGCGCCGGAGGGTCGAAGGAGGGGGTCTCAAGGGGGAACCACTCGGGTTCCCCTTTGATGGAGGAGCGGTCCGGCTTCGCCGGCCGCTCCGGTCACGCGGGCATTCGCCTCCACGCTTAACTCAGGCTTAACCATCCCCAACCCTGGGTTAACCCGCGCGCGGTTATAACGCCGCCGAATGCCCAATTGGCGCTCAGGACTGGTTCAGCGGAGCGTCGCACTCCTCTCCGTAGCGGTCGCCGGAGGAGCCATCGCCCTCGCAGGCGCATGGCTCTTCGGCGGCTTTGGGAATGCGACTACGACCGTGCGCGAGATCTTCCAGACTGCGTCGCCGCCGACCGAGGTCGCCCAGCATGGGCAAGCGCTCACGATCGGGGAGATCTACAAAGAGGCCGCTCCGGGAGTCGTGCAGATAACAGCCAGGGTCGTGACCGTTCCCCGTGAGCCCTTCTTCGGCACGCCCCTCTTTCCCCAGGAGGAGCGCGCGCTCGGATCCGGCTTCGTCCTCGACAAGGCCGGGCACATCGTCACGAACTACCACGTGATCCAGGGCGCGCGTTCGATCCAGGTCAGCTTCTCGAACAACGACAGCATGAAGGCGCGCATCGTCGGCGCCGACCCGGCGACGGATGTCGCCGTTCTCAGGGTCGACGCCCAGTCGCGCGCGCTCCAACCATTGCGGCGCGGGAACTCGGATTCTGTGCAGGTCGGTGACGCAGTCGTCGCGATCGGGAATCCCTTTGGCTTCAGCCGCAGCATCACCGCCGGGATCGTCAGCGCGCTCGAGCGGCGGATCCAGTCGCCGAGCTATCGACCGATCGGCCACGTCATCCAGACCGATGCCGCGATCAACGCCGGCAACTCCGGCGGCCCCCTTCTGAACGCGAGCGGCCAGGTGATCGGCGTCAACACCGCCATCTCCACGGGCGACACTGGCGAGCGCGGGAACGTTGGCATCGGCTTCGCCATCCCGATCAACACCCTCAACGACGTCGCCTCGCAGTTGATCCAGAACGGCAAGGTCGAGCACGCGTTCCTCGGCGTCGAGGTGAAGGCGATCGACAAGGAGCTCGCGGGCCTAGTTCGGCTCCCCGTGGATCACGGGCTGCTCGTTGAGCGGGTCGTCCGCGGAAGCGCGGCCGCGAAGGCGGGGATGAAGGCCGGGAACAAGAACATCGTTGTCGCGGGCGAGAGCTACGTCATCGGCGGCGACATCATCCTCAAGGTGGACGGTCAGTCGGTCTCGTCCTTCGACCGCCTGAACGAAGTGATCTCGTCGAAGAAGCCCGGCGATCACGTGAAGATCGAGCTCTACCGAGGCTCCACGAAGCAGAGCCTCGACGTCACTCTTGGGCGGCAGCCTGCGATTCCCCCTTCCCCTGGTTAGCCGCCCGTCCCGCCCGGCTCCGAGCTGAGCGACCACTGCTTGCTCGGGGCCGGGCACTCTGCTCAGAGACCGGAGGCGCCGGCACGGCCGGCACCTCCTCTCCCAAAGGGGAACCCCATGGTTCCCCGTTTGGGATCCCCTCCTTCGACCTTCGAGCTCGACTACCCCTGTGACACCGCGAGGCCGTCCTACGTCGGCCTCGGTTCTGGAACGGGCACACTCTCCCGGTATGTCAGCGGAACTCGTCGTCGAACAGCTGTGGACCGAGGAGGGCGGGGCCGATCACGCAGGCTGGCACTGCGTAGAGACCGATCCATTCCCGTGCCCGGCCCAAGGGTGCTCGTTCGTGGCCCAGTACATGACGGCGGCGCACCTGATCCTCGTCTGGGAGGAGCGGGACGATCCGAACCTCCTCCGTCACGCGCAGCGGGCCAAGGACGTGGGCCGCAACCCGGCGATCGTCGAATATGCGCCCGGGTTCGGCCCCAGTGCGTCGTACTACGCGTGGGAAGCCGCCGGTAGGCCCGTCCACGGAATTCGAGCCGAGTGACGGTCGCTCGCCTATGGCTTGCTCCCGCGGGGGAAACCATGTTTCCCCCGCGGGCCCCCTTCTTAGACCCTCCACACGCTCATAGGCCAAAGGTTGGCCTATGAGCATCGAGGCCCGCTTCGGAGAGAGCAGGCCGTTCTCGATCGGGGTCGAGGAGGAGATCATGATCCTCGATCCGGAGACGCTCGAGCAGCGGCCCGCAGTCGAGGAGCTGCTGCGGGAGGCGGAGGGGATCGACCATCCCGGTGTGCTCAAGACCGAGCTCCACGCCTCGGTCGTCGAGCTCAACACCGGCGTCTGCGAGTCGGCCCCAGAGGCGCTCGAGCGGCTCGTCCGGCTTCGGGCTGCGGCCGCCGAGGCGGCCGAGAAGATCGGGCTTCTGATCGCCGCCGCAGGCACGCACCCCCTTACCCGAGTCGAAGAGCTCGTGATCGTCGACAAGCCTCGCTACCGGGGCTTCGTCGAGTATGCAGGTGTCTCGGCGCGCAGGCAGGGCGTCAACGGCCTGCACGTCCATGTGGGCGTGCCCGATTCGGATGCGTGCCTCCAGGCGCTCGAAGGCATTCTTCCCTGGCTGCCGGTCGTGCTCGCGATCTCCGCAAACTCGCCGTATTTCGAGGGCGAGGAGACTGGGCTGAGCTCCAACCGCGCCGAGATCCTGGCCCAGCTTCCTCGCAGCGGCGCGCCGCCGGCTTTCGGCTCCTACGCCGAATGGGAGCACTTCGTCGAGCGTTTTCGGGCCTCCGGTGTTCCACTCGGAAAGGACTACACGAGCTTCTGGTGGGACGTCCGCCCGCACCCCCGCTTCGGGACGCTGGAGATCCGCATGCCCGATCAGCCGACCCGGGTCGAGCTGACCGGCGCGTTCGCGGCGCTGTTGCAGGCGCTCTGCCGCTCGGTTGTGGAGGCGGATCCGCGGGCCGACCCTCCCTGGGGGCGCGGCGTCTATCAGCAGAACCGCTGGGCGGCCTCGCGATTCGGGGCCCGCGCGGAGCTGATCCATCCCGACGAGCCGCGGACCGCCACCGCCTCCGAGTTGCTGCAGGAGCTTCTCGAGATGGCGGGTTCCGCCGTGACCGAGCTTGGCGGAGACCAGCTCGTGTCCGTGCTCGACGGATCCGCGTGCGAGGCCGACCGGCAGCTCGAAATCGGCCGCCGCGACGGGCTCGAAACGCTCTGCCGGGAGCTTGCCGACCGGACGCTAGACTCGCCCTAGTGCTCCGTTTCGGAAGTTCCTTGATGCTCCGGCGCGCGAAAAGCCCGCTGGGCACGGACGCAGGGAGCGCCCGCACTCGCAGCAGGCGAAGCGTTCGGGCGCGACCGAGGACACCGCCGACGCTTTGCAGCCGCCGGAGCGCGAGATGACCTTCCGGGACGGGGCACTAACGTGACGGTTCAGACCGAGACTCTCGAGATCAGCGGGATCCGGTGTGAGCGCTGCGTGCTCCGCCTAGCTTCGGCGCTCGAAGGTCACGAAGGCCTCGAGGAGGCGAACGCGAACCTGATGGGTCAAGTGACCCTTTCCTGGGATGACGATCGCACCGACCGCGACTCGCTGCTCGCGGCAATGGCCGAGGCCGGTTTCCGGCCGCTGAGCCCTACTTCTTCGTAGTCCAGTAGTCCTGGTGGACGCCGCGGGCACCCTTTGGGGCGCCTTCCTCTGCTTCGGGGCGGATCTGCTCGCGAATCCGAGCCCGCTCCTGTTCGGCCGGCTCCTGGCCGTCTGTCCTCGGCGCCGTGTCGTCGGCGAGGCCGTAGTAGGCCGAAACCGCCGCCACGTCGATATCGCCGTTGTCGACCTTCGGCCCTTCCTCGAAGACGTTCTTCGGTACGTCCAGCCGGACCTTCTGCTCGGACCGGTCCGTGGACGTTACGGCCTGCGGCACGGCGTGACGGGACTTCAGGATCGTTCCGTGCTCGACGATCAGATTCCCGCCATCGGTTCCGGCTACGCGGCCGACGTTGTGTCCATCGCTCGTGATGACGTCGTAGCCCTGCATCAAGCTCCTTTCTCGGGCCTTCGCTGGGCGTGTACCCGCACGCAGGAGTCCCTAACCCGGGAATAGAACGGCGCTCGTGCCCGTTGCCACCCCTGTAAGAGCCGTTGGGTAGGGTGGCCGCGCGATGACCGAGTCGCCCGACACGGAGGGAAGGCAGATTGCGATCGAGGCACGCGACCGCGTGCGGTTCGAGGAGGAGGCGCTGGAGCTGGCGGATCAGGTTTATCGCGTAGCGCGAAGGCTGGTCAGGACTCAGGAGGAGGCCGAGGACCTGGTGCAAGAAACGTACGCACGCGCATTTCGTAGCTGGCGCTCGTATACGCCTGGCACGAACCTCCGCGCGTGGCTCCTGCGCATCCTCACCAACCTCAACATCGACCGCGGCCGCAGGGCGCAGCGCACACCCGACATGGAGCCGATCGAGGAAGGCGACTACTACCTCTACAACAGGCTCGAGGAGACGACGCGCGAGAACCCCGACGAAGAGCGGGTGATCGAGCGGCTGTCGCAGGACGACATCGTCTCGGCGCTGTCCGAGGTGCCGCACGACTTTCGCGACGTGATCGTGCTCGTCGACATCGGCGACTTCAGCTACCAGGAGGCCGCGCAGATACTCGACATCCCCATCGGGACCGTGATGTCGCGGCTGCACCGCGGTCGGCGTATCCTGAAGCAGCAGCTCGCGGAAACTGCAGTGGGAGAAGGGTGATGGCCGGAACATTCGATCCGTGTGTCTGGTGCGAGGAGGTGCTCCAGCCCTACCTCGACCGGGAGCTCAGCGAGACCGAACGCGCGGAGGCGCAGGCGCATCTCGATGCCTGCGGATACTGCTCGAAGCGCTATCGCTTCGAGGCGAGCCTGCGCCAGTTCGTGCGCATGGCGGCGATCGAGGAGATGTCGCCCGACCTCAAGCAGAAGCTCTCGGAGCTCAGAACGCCCCTCTTGTAGTCAGAGATCGGCCGGCGTGTCGACGTCCCCGGGGTGTCCCAGGTCGTCACAGGCCACCGGCGTTGCGGGCAGGCTGCGGAGGCCTTCGTCGGGGATCTTCGCCCAGGCGGAGCGGGCGACGAGAAGCGGATGGCTTCGCTCCCCTGCGTAGGTCGCAGCGAGGATGTCGCCTCCGTCGCGCCGCCAGTCGGCGATCACGCGGTCGATCGCGAGTGGGTTGAGATCAGGGCCGTCGGCGAGCACGACGACGGCAGCCTCGGTCTCGTCCGAGAGTGCCTCCAAGCCGCAGCGGAGCGACGCGCCGGGTCCACGCTCCCACTCGGGACAGCGGACGACGCGCGCATCCGTCTCGACTTCGTGCGCGCCGAGGACGACAACAACGTCGTCGACCGAGCCGGCCCGGGCGCGCTCGACCACCCGAGGGAGGAGGAGCTGCTGCTTCGGAGATCCGAAGCGGGTCGATGCTCCGGCCGCCAGGACGACCGCGGCAATCATTGGGTGGCCGCGGCCGCAAGCACGGTTGTCCGCCCGGGCGGCTGCAAACCATCGCAAGCCTGCGTCCTCGGTCGGCCACGTACCTCCTCCGGTACGCGGCCTCCCTGCGTCCTTGGCCTGCTCGGTTTTCGTCGCCCGGACGGGAACGCGCTCACGGCCGCGGCCACTAAACCGCTTCGAGGGCCCTGCGAACGAGCGCCCGCGCGATCTCGAGCTTGTACTCGGTGCCGGGTAGCGGCGTCGCTTCGTCCAGCTCCTCGGCTCCGGCGAGGAGCCAGGGAACGGGGGCCACGCCGGCCAGGCCGAAGCGCACGCCGTCCTCGAACCGGGCCGCCGCAACACCGACGAGCGGGAACGCCCATTTGCGGCGGTCCATTGCCTTGAGATACGTGCTGGCCCGCGGGGAGGGGACCTCCAGCTCGAGGATCACCTCGCTCGGCTCGAGTGTGGTGAGGCTACGGTCGCCGTCTGTCGGGAGCCGGTGTAGGTCGGCAAGCGGAAAGTCGCGCCGGTCGGTGTGGATACGCGCGCCGAGCGCGAGCAGGGCAGCTGCGGGATCGGATGGATGTGCTGAGGCGCAGCGGTCGTTGGCGAAGATGGCATGCTCCCGGTGCGCCCCCTCCCGGGCGTGGCAGCGCTTCCCGCCGTGCAGGTAGCAGGGGAACTTCAGCCGCCAGTACCAGCAGCGCGTCGCCTGCAGCAAGTTTCCTCCGATCGTCCCCATCGATCGAAGTTGCGGCGAGGCCGCCGACGCGCAGGCCTCCCGGAGTGCCTGCGGCACCTGAGGGTCGACCTCGATCTCCGCCAGGGTCGTGCCTGCTCCGATGCGCCCGTCCGAGATCCCGCGCGGCACGATCGCCCGGATGTCCACCAGCGTGTCGGCGCTCAGGAGGCCGTCGTGGAGGAGGGGCACGACCTCCGTGCCACCTGCAAGTAACACAGTGTCACTTGCGCCGTTCAGCTCGGCGAGGCTAGACGGCTGCAGGAGCTCCACGTGCTCTCTCCTTCGCCTCGGCCTCGCGCAGGGCGCGCAGCATTTCCTCGCGGGTGATCGGGAGCGAGCGAACGTCTGCGCCGGTCGCGTCCCGGATCGCGTTGGCGACGGCCGCCGCCACCGGAATGATCGGCGGCTCGCCGAGACCCTTCGCCCCGAGGTTGGTCAGATGCTCATCCGGAACGTCGATGAGCTCCGTGACGATCTCGGGCACGTCGGCGATCGTCGGCAGCTTGTAGGCGTCGAGCGTCTGCGTGAGGACGGTCCCCGACTCTGGGTCGAGCAGCCGCTGCTCCGAGAGGGTGTGACCGATCCCCTGGATGATTCCGCCCTCGACCTGACTCGAGGCTCCGAGCGGGTTGATCACCCTTCCAACGTCGTGGATCGCGGCGATTCGCTCGACGCGCACCTCGCCGGTCTCGACGTCCACGGCGACCTCGGCCACCTGCACGCCGAAGGTGAGGACGCGCATCCCGGTGGGGTTAGGGCCGCGCGCGCCCTTGCCGAGGATCTGCGCCTCCTCGAGAAGCCCGGTCAGCTCCTCCAGCGCCCACGAGCCGCCGTCGGCCGAGACGATCTTGCCGTCCTCGAGCGAGAGCACCCGCTCCTCGAGGTGGAAACGCTGCGCCGCGATCTCGAGGATCTGCCGGGCGGCGTCGTGGGCGGCGGCGCGCACGGCAGGCCCCATGCTCGGGGTCGTCGAGGAGCCGGCAGAGATCGAGGCGTAGGGCCCTCTTGCCGAGTCCCCGAGCGAGACCTCGACGCGGTCGAGGGGCAGGCCGAGCTCCTCCGCCGCAATCTGCGCCATCGCGGTCTTCGTGCCCGTACCGATGTCCTGCATTGCCGTGATCACGGCAGCCCGGCCGTCGGAGCCGACCCGTACCCAGGCGTACGAGGGGGGGCCGCCTCCCCCGAACCAGATCTGGCTCGCGAGGCCCACGCCGCGCTTCCAGATCCGGTCCGAGCCCGCCTTGACTTCCTCGCGCCGCTTCCAGTGCGGCTCGGCGCGGCGATAGCACTCGACCAGGTTCTTGGACGAGAAGGGGCGGTCGTCGACGAGGTCGACGTCCGCGTGGTTCCGCCGCCTGATCTCCAGTGGGTCGAGCTCCAGCTTGGCCGCCAGCTCGTCGAGCAGACATTCGAGCCCGAAGGTGCCCTCGACGAAGCCTGGGGCGCGGAAAGCTGCGTTGGGTCCGGTGTTGAGCTTCGCTCCATACTCGACGGTCGAGACGTTCGGGCAGTCGTAGAGCATCTTCATCGGCCCGGCCGTCCAGCTCTTGAAGCCTCGCCAGCCGACGGCCATGACGAAATCCCCACCGAGCGCGGTGAGCGTCCCGTCGGCCCGCGCGCCTGCCTGCAGGCGCTGGATCGTCGCGTGACGGTTGCCGGCGGAAAGGTTCTCCTCGCGCCGGGTCAGAGCGCACCGTACGGGGCGGCCGGTTCTCTTGGCCAGCTCGGCGGCGATGAAGGTTTGCGCCTCGGGATGGTTCTTGGCGCCGAAGCCCCCGCCCATGTAGTGGCAGACCACGCGCACCTTGTCCTCCGGGATCCCGAGCCGCTCTGCGATCTCGGAGCGCACTCCCCAGATGAACTGCGTCGAGATGTACACGTCGAGCTTGTCGCCGCTCCACACGCAGACCGACTGATGCGTCTCGAGCGGGTTGTGGAGGACTGTCTGGGTGCGGTACTCGGCCTCGACCACGACGTCGGCTTCGGCCAGCCCCCGCTGGAAGTCACCGCGCTCGTAACGCTCGGGCTCATCGACGAGGGCGCCGCGGCGCACCGCCTCGTCGGGGTCGAGCAGCGGCTCGAGCTCCTCCCACTCGATCTCGATCAGCTCGAGGGCGGCCTGGGCCTGTCCGTATGAGTCGGCCGCGACTGCGGCGACCGGTGCTCCTGGATAGCCAGGCTCGTCGGTCAGATCCTCGAGGTCGTTCGGGCCGATCGCAGCGCGAGCCCCAGGCGCCCCGAGCGCCGGCGAAAGGTCGATCCGCTTCACGCGTGCGTACGCGTACGGGCTACGGAGGACGGCGGTGTGGAGCATGCCCGGGAGCTTCAGGTCGGCGGTGTAGACGGCCTCCCCGCGAGCCCGTTCTGCGCCGTCGATCTTGGGAGCGGGCCGCCCGACGGTTTCGAGCGGTCCGGCGGGCCACAGCTCGAGCGGATCCTCTTCGACGACGATCCACTGCTCGGTGTAGTTGCCCTCAACCTCCTTCTCGGTTCGGATCAGCCTTGCCACGTCAGGACCGCCTCCTCGATCTTCGGATAGGCGCCGCAGCGGCAGAGGTTGCCGGACAGCGCATGCCGGATCTCCTCCCGGCTCGGGCTCGGGCTCGCCTCCACCAGGGCCGCGGCCGAGACGATCTGGCCCGGCGTACAAAAGCCGCACTGGAGAGCGTCGGTGCGGACGAAGGCCTCAACGAGCGGATGGTCGCGCAGGCCCTCGATCGTCGTCACCTTGCGTCCGCCGACAAGGTGCGTGAGAGTGATGCACGAGAGCGTCGGGATGCCGTCGAGCAGGACGGTGCACGCACCGCAATGACCCTCGCCGCAGGCAACTTTCGTCCCGATCAGGCCGAGGTCGTCCCGAAGCGTGGCCGCGAGAGTCCGGCCGACCGGCGGGTCGACCGAGTATCGCTCGCCGTTGACCTGCACCTCAAACACCGGGAGTCACCGCCCAGATATCCGCCAGGTGGATGAGCCGAAACGTTGTGCGGGTGACGCGGCGTCCTTCCTCCTCGTCGCCGGCGTTGGAGAAGGTGTGCCAGAGGTCGCTCGCGGCCGTCAGCAGCTCCTTGATCCGGTCGAGCTCGTCGGGGGACACCTGCCCGTTTCGCTCCTCGCAGGCGTTGAGCGCGAGACCGAGCACGCCGATCGTGTCCGGCTGCCGCGTCCACAGGAGAGGCGTCGCCATCGACAGGTACTGGTGGATTCTGGCGAAGACCATCGGCTGCTCGAAGATGTCGCTTCCCCTCGCGGGGGTGGGCTCGAGCGGCGGCTCGCCCGCCGCGATCCGCGCCGTGTTTCGCGAGAGCATGTTGCGCAGGTCCTCCTCATCCAGCCCGGCCGCCCCGGCCGTCCGCAGTGCGATCAGCAGCGAAGAAGGCTGCTGGCCGTACGGATAGTCCGAGGCATACAGGACTTGCTCCGGCGAGACGTGGCGAAAGACGTCGAGCAAGTCGACCGGGCTCCAGACCGAACTGTCGAAGAAGACCCCCGCCTTGCCTCCGAACTTCCCGGCCAGGCCCGCCAGGTCTGCGATGCCGGCATGCGCGATGATGAGCTGCGCGTGCGGGTGGGCCTCGACGAGGCGTGCGAGGTTGTCGGAGATGGGGGGGAGGCCCCGGCCTCCGTGGATCAGTATCGGCACCCGGCGCTCCGATGCGAGCGCGAAGATGGGAGCGAGCCGCTCGTCGTTCAGCAGGAAGCCCTGCGCGCGTGGGTGGAGCTTGATTCCGCGCGCGCCTCGGTCGAGGCAGCGCGTGGCCTCGCCGACGGGATCCTCGGCAAGGTCGAGGCGGACGAACGGGATCAGGCGTCCGTTCGAGCGCTCGGCATACGCGAGCGTCCGGTCATTCGGAGCGCGGAAGCCGGGATGGCGATCGGGCTCGTCCATGCAGAACATGAAGGCGTGCGAGATCCCGTAGCGGTCGGCGATCTCTTCGAACTCGTCGTACACGCCCCGGAAGCCGTCGATGTCGGTGCCGAGATGGATGTGGGCGTCGAAGATTTCGGCGTGTTCGGGAAGCTCGCGGCGCAGCTCCTCGTCATACCCCGCGAGGATCGACTGCGCGCGCTGGAGCACGTCATCCATTCGATGAATGAGTTTATGTGGAGCAACTAAGATGACTGCCGATGGCCGACCAGGTCCTGATCTACGCCGACACGATCCGCTCGCCCGAGCTCCGGCACGAGGTGCCGGTCTCGATCGGGGACGCATTCCTGTATGCGGAGAGCAATGGAACCCGGTACGTCCTCACCAATGTTCTCGAGCGCAAGAAGCTCGACGAGCTGGGTGGTCTCGAGACCCATCTCGGGACCGAGTACGGCATCGACGACCTGATCGAGGAAGGCGGCAGCTGGGACGAGATCGTCAACGAGCTTGTTGTTCGGGCCTGCCGCGATTTCGGGATCGGGGCCGCCACCGTCCCGTTCGGCTTTCCGCTTCAGCTCGCCGACTTCCTCCGAGCCAACGGGATCGAGCTGAAGGCCGACCGTCTGTTCTTCGACAAGCGACGCCGCGTCAAGAACGCCGCTGAGATCGAGGGAATTCGCCGGGCGCAGCGCGCGGCGGAGGCAGGGATGTCGGCCGCGCGCGACATGCTCCGCGGGGCATCTCCGAACGGCGGCAAGGTCTTGCTGGAGGGCGAACCGCTCACCTGCGAGCGGATCAAGCTCGCGATCTCGCAGGCGTTCATCGAGAACGACTGCTCGGCGGACGAGCTGATCGTCGCGCACGGGGGCCAGGCCGCTTCCGGGCACGACATGGGCTCCGGGCCGATCGCTCCGGGCGAAACGGTCGTCGTCGACCTATGGCCGAAGGACCGCGAGTCGGCCTGCTTCGCGGACATGACCAGGACATTCGTTGTCGGCGATCCGCCGGACGAGATCGTTCAGTGGCACGGCCTCGTATTGGAAGCGCTCGAGCGCTCGCTGAAGGCGACCAAGGCCGGGGTGAGCGGTCGTGCCGTCTACGACGTGAGCTGCGAGGTCTTCGAGGCTGAGGGCCATCCGACGCAGCGCACGAAGGAGAAGGGAAAGTCGCTCGCAGAGGGCTTCTTCCATGCGCTCGGCCACGGTGTGGGGCTCGAGGTACACGAGGAGCCGATCATGGGCAAGATCGAGGGGTACGAGCTCCTAGCCGGCGACGTCGTCACGCTCGAGCCCGGCCTGTACCGCCAGGGCTTCGGCGGCGTGCGGCTGGAGGATCTCGTTCTGGTGACCGAGGACGGCGCCGAGAATCTCACGGACTTCCCCTACGATCTCGCGCCGTAGGTTGCTTTCAGTTACACGCGCGAGAGACGGGTGCCCCTGACCCCGCCCAAACCGGCGTGCGGAGGGCTAAGCCCTCCTCCGCCGCTTTTTCAACTCTCGAGTGACGCGAAGAGCGCGCAGCCAGGCCAAGCTCGGGCTTCGCGTTCCGCCTGGCCTGTCCGAGCAACTACCTGTCGTCAGGCTACGCGCGAACCTGGCACACGTCTGTGCCGAGTTCGAGAAGAATGAGCGCGCCAGCTCCGTGAGCGCCGAGACCCGACACGCGATCCGCACGCTGCTCCTCGAGGAGCGCCGCTATGAGCCCCCGCCGGAATTCGCCGCACAGGCGAACGCAGGACCTGAGATCTACGAGCGCGACTGGCGCGAGTTCTGGGAAGAGGAAGGTCGCGAACGCGTCACGTGGTTCGAGCCCTTCGAGACGCTGCTCGAATGGGAGCCGCCCTACGCGAAGTGGTACCTGGGCGGCAGGCTCAACGTCACCTACAACTGCGTCGACCGCCATGTGAAGGCGGGGCTCGGCGACAAGGTCGCGTACCACTGGGAGGGCGAGCCCGAGAACGAGCGGCGCACGCTTACGTTCGCCGACCTTCAGCGCGAGGTCGTCCGCTTCGCGAACGCGCTCAAGGCGCTCGGCGTCCGCAAGGGGACGCCGGTCGGCATCTACATGGGGATGGTGCCCGAGCTGCCGATCGCGATGCTCGCCTGCGCGCGGCTGGGCGCTCCGCACACGGTCGTCTTCGGCGGCTTCTCGGCCGACTCGCTCGCAGGCCGGCTAAACGATATGGAGTGCGAGCTCCTGATCACGCAGGACGAGGGGCTGCGTGGGGGAAAGACCGTTCCGCTCAAGCGCAATGCCGACGAGGCAATCGCCGACGCTCCGAAAGTCAAACGCGCGATCGTTCTCAGGCGTACGGGCGGCGACGTCGAGCTACAGGATGGGCGCGACCTCTGGTGGCACGACCTCGTCGAGGGAGTGGCCGACGATCCCGCTTCCTGCCCCTGCGAGCCGATGGGCGCGGAAGACCTGCTCTACCTCCTGTACACGAGCGGTACCACCGCGAAGCCGAAGGGGATCGTCCACACCACCGCGGGCTACCTCGTCGGCGTCTCGAGCACGCACCACTACATCTTCGACATCAAGCCCGACTCGGTCTACTGGTGCGCGGCTGACATCGGCTGGGTGACCGGGCACAGCTACATCGTCTACGGCCCGCTTTGCAACGGCACGACGGGCGTCATCTACGAGGGAACGCCCGACTATCCGAATCGCGAGCGCTGGTGGGAGATCGTCGAGCGCTACAAGGTCGACATCCTCTACACGGCTCCGACGGCGATCCGGACGCACATGAAGTGGGGAGCGGAGCACGCGCAGAAGCACGACCTCTCCTCGCTCCGTCTGCTCGGAACGGTGGGCGAGCCGATCAACCCGGAGGCCTGGGTCTGGTACCGCGAGCACATCGGAGGCGACCGCACCCCGGTCGTGGACACCTGGTGGCAGACCGAAACCGGGATGATCCTGATCACGCCGCTTCCGGGAGCGACGACGCTGAAGCCGGGATCTGCGACGAAGCCGTTTCCCGGAACCGAGGCGGCCGTCTACGACGAGCAAGGGAACGAGGTCGGGCCGGGCGGCGGGGGATACCTCGTCCTGAAACGGCCGTGGCCCGCGATGCTCCGGGGGATCTACAAGGATCCGGAGCGCTACGTCGAGACCTACTGGTCGCGCTACGGCGACGTCTACTTCGCCGGCGACGGCGCCCGGATCGACGAGGACGGGGACTTCTGGTTGCTGGGCCGCGTCGACGACGTGATGAACATCTCCGGGCACCGGATCTCGACAATCGAGGTCGAAAGCGCGCTCGTCGACCACCCGGAGGTGGCCGAGTCCGCCGTCTGCGGCCGCGCCGACCCGCGCACCGGCCAGGCGATCGTCGCGTACGTGACGCTCAAGGGCGGCGCGGAAGGATCGGTCGAGAAGCTGGAGGAGCTACGCGATCACGTCGCGCACAAGATCGGCCCGATCGCCAAGCCGGCGAACATCGTCTTCACCCCGGAGCTGCCGAAGACGCGCTCGGGCAAGATCATGCGGCGGCTGCTTCGCGACGTGGCCGAGCAGCGCGAGCTCGGGGATACCACCACGCTCGCGGATCCCAGTGTGGTCGAAGAGATCAAGGCGCGCGCAGCTTCAGAGAAATAGCCGCGACCGTGCGACTCTTTGCCGGATTGTCTACGCGACCGGTGTGGCGATCTGCGCGCGTGACAGCCGCACGCTGAGCGGATGAGCCACGGTCTCGAGCCGCTGGAGCCGCCGCTGGAGCTCGGTCAGCTTGCTACCGAGCGCCTCGTTCTCGCGCTCGAGATCCTGTACCCGGACCTGCAACTGGCTGCCGCCGGTGTTCGTCTGCCGCATTTGAAACTCCTCCGCAGTGAGGGGTCGCCGGGATTCTCAACCGTCCGCGGCGGTTTGTCAAGTCAGAAGCTTCTGGAAGCGCTCTGAGTCGTCGAAGGGGCCGATCACCGCAAGGGTGAGGCCGTTGGCCGCGATCACGTCCTGGGCGACGCGCTGGACGTCCTCCGCAGTCACGGCGTCGAGCCCGGCCAGGAGCTCTTCTGGCTCGGCGACCCGGTTCTCGAGGACCTCGCGCCGGAGACCGAAGCTGATCATTCCCTGCGGGCTCTCGGTCTGAAGCACGAAGCGGCCCTTCGCGTAGTTGCGGCCCTTCTCGAGCTCGTCGGAGGGAACAGGCTCGTCGGCGATCCGCTTCAGCTCGCCCGCGATGGTGGTGACGGCTTCGTCGATTCGCTCCAGGTCGACGCCCGCCTGTGAGTAAAGGGAGCCCGCGTCGGTGTAGCTGTGGTTGACGCCGAAGACGTAGTAAGCGAGCCCGCGCCGCTCGCGCACCTCGGTGAACAAGCGCGATGACATCCCGCCTCCGAGCACCGTCGCGAGCAGGTGGAGTGGGTAGCGGTCGGGATGCTCGAGCGGGTAGCTGGGCACCCCGATACAGATGTGCGCCTGGTCGGACTCCTTCGTGTGCACCCTCACGCTCGGCTTGTCACGCACCTCGAGCTGGGCCGGCGCGGGAGCCACGGAGCCGTTCCCCTGGAGGTCGCCGAGCAGCTCCTCGATCCGCGGCATGAGCTCGCCGTCGATCTTGCCTCCGATCCCGACCACCATGCGCTCAGGCGTGTACCAGCGGTTCAGGTAATCGACAAACGTGTCGTGAGTCGCCGCCTGTACCGCTTCCTTGCGGCCGATCACTCTCCAGCCGAGCGGCTGGTCGCCGTAGAGGTGCTCCTCGTAGATCTCGTCGATCAGGTCGCGCGGGGTGTCCAGGTACATGTTCATCTCCTCGATGATCACGCCCTTCTCCCGCTCGATCTCCTCGGGGTCGAATTTGGAGTGGCGGAGCATGTCGACGAGGACATCGAGGGCGACGTCCCGTGTGTCGGCCGAGCAGCGGACGAAGTAGCCCGTGTATTCCTTGCTGGTGAATGCGTTGAACTCACCGCCGATCGCGTCGATCTCGCCGGCGATGTCCTGGGCGGTCGGACGCCGCTCCGTGCCCTTGAAGAACATGTGCTCCGCGAAGTGCGCGATCCCGTTCGTGTCCCACGTCTCGTAGCGGGAACCGGCCGCGAGCATGACGAAGCAGGTCACGGACTGTGCCTGTGGCATCGAGGCCGTGAGCACGCGCAGGCCGTTCGGGAGGACGTTCTTTTCGAAGACGCTCACGTTGCGAGCAGCTTACGCCAGGCTTCCGGGAGCGGGCGCGACTCCGAGCGCTCGTAGTCGTAGGCGACGAGCACCGTCTTTGCCTCGGCCACGAGCCGCTCGCCGACCTTCATCTCGTATGAGAGCTCGAAGCTCTTCGTGCCGACGCGTGAGGGCGTGAGCGCGATCTCGACGGTCTCGCCGAGTGAGACCTGGGCGCGGAAGTCGATCTCGCAGCGGGCGAGGATCATCTCGGTGTAGTCGGCGTCGTGCGGCCTGAGGAAGGCGACGCGCGCCTGCTCGAGATAGGTGAGATAGACGGCGTTGTTGACGTGGCCGAGGGCGTCGAGATCCCGGAAGCGGACGGTTTCGCGGTGGACGAACGGGAAGTTGGGCACGGCTCGATCGTAGTCAGCGGTCTCGCCATGCCGCGAGCAGCTCCGCCTCGCGCTCCGGAGCGAGGCCAACGCCCTCCACCGTCGCGGCGTGCTCAAGTGAGTCGCGAATCGTTTCCTCGAGCGGACGAAACGTCAGGCCCGCGGCGAGCGCGCGGCGATTGTCGGCCCGCATCATCCCCGCATACTCGGGCGAGCAGAGCCAGAGCGGGAGCTCCATCCACTCGCCGACACCTTGCTCGAGGAGCCATTCCGACGGCACCCAGACGAGGCGGGCTCCCGAGCCCGTGGCTCGCTCGCACGCCTTCAGGACCTCGCTGCGCGTCGACGTACCGATGGCGTTGAAGACACCCTGCGTGCCCTCTTCGCAGAGTTGCACCATCCATTTGCCGAGGTCGCGTACGTCGATGAGCTGGACCTGATCATCCGGAGCGCCCGGCGCGAGGACGTCGCCCCCGCGCGAGATGCGGTGCGGCCAATAGGTGAACCTTCCGCTCGGGTCGTGCGGGCCGACGATCAGCCCGGGACGAACGATCGCTCCGGGGCGTGTAAGCGCAACTCCTTCGCATTCCGCTTTCAGCTCCCCGTACTCATCTCCCTGGTCAGACGTCGGCGAGTCCTCGTCGACCGGAACGCTCAGGTCGGCATACGCAGATATCGACGAGACATACGTGTAGAACGGCGCGTCCACCGCCGCGACCGATCGCCGGACCCAGTCCGGATTGGACGTGTTGACGTCAACGCAGGCGTCGAAGGAACGACCACGCACCAGCGCGAGGTCGCCGTCGCGGTCGCCGCGCAGCTTCTCCGCTTCCGGGAACAGGTCAGGGTTCGTCTGCCCGCGGTTGAAGAGCGTGACGTCGTGCCTGCGGGCCAGCGCTTCTTCGACGAGCGCGCGGCCGAGGAACTTCGTCCCGCCTAGGACGAGAAGCCGGATAGCGCCTCCAGCAGCCGGTCGACCTCCTGGGCTGTGTTGTAGTGGACGATCCCGGCGCGGACCGCCCCTTCCGGCTCGAGGCCGAGCCGGCGCATGACCTCGAGCGCGTAGTAGTTGCCGTCCCAGACGGCGATGTTCCGCTCGCCGAGCCTTTCGGCCACCTGCGGGGCCGGTAGCCCCTCGACGTTGAAGGCGAAGGTCGAGACCCGCCCCTCCATCGTCCGCGGGCCGTAGAGAGTGCACGACTCTGGCAACCCGGAGAGGAAACGCTCGCCGAGCTCGCGCTCGTGGGTGCGAATGGCATCCCAGCCGATCGAATCCACGTAGCGGACGGCCGCGACGAAGCCCGCGAGCAGCTCGTGCGGAAGCGTCCCCGTCTCGAAGCGATGCCCGAGCGGCTCGTCCGGAGCCGGGCGAACCTTGTAGGGGCGCCAGTCCTCTAGCAGCTCCGCCCGGCCGAACGCGATCCCGAGATGCGGCCCGTAGAATTTGTACGGCGAGCAGATCAGGACGTCGACGTTCCAGGAGCCGACGTCGATCGGCCCGTGCGGGGCGTAGTGGACGGCGTCGGCCCAGGCGAGCGCGCCCGCGGCGTGGGCAAGGGCGACCACCCGCTCGACGTCCACGAGCGTTCCGACCGCGTTCGAGGCGACTGGGAACGCGACGACCCGAGTGCGCTCGGAGAGCTGCCTCTCCAGGTCCGCGAGATCGAGCCGGCACTCCTCGTCGATGCCGGCGAAGCGGACGACGATTCCCTTGTCCCGCTCGAGCTCGAGCCAAGGCGAGACGTTGGCGTCGTGGTCGAGCCCGGTCACCACCACCTCGTCGCCCTCCGAAAGCTCCCGCGCCGCAGTGCGCGAGAGCATGAAGTTGAGCGTCGTCATGTTCGCGCCGAAAATCGCCTCTTCCGGCAGGCAGCCGAGAAAGCCGGCTGCCGCGAGCCGCGCGTTCGCGATCACGGTCTGGGTTGCGCGGCTCGTCGCGTAGGGACCGCCGACGTTCGCGTTCGACTCGCGCAGATAGCCCGCTATCGCCTCGATGACCTCGTCGGGCACCTGCGTCCCGCCCGGCCCGTCGAAGTAAGCGAGCGGAGAATCGAGAGCCGAGAAACGGCGCCTGACGGCTTCGACGTCGAGCTGGTACGCAAGGCCCACGACGTAACCGTATCCTTGCCCGCTGTGGCCGATCCGGAGCGACCGCTCGCCGTTCTCGGCGCGACGGGCTTCACGGGACAGCTCGTGTGCCAAGAGGCGCGGAAGCTCGGAATCCCGCTTCGTCTGGTGGGACGGCGGCGGAGGGCGCTCGAGAAGGAGGCTCGAGAGGGGGAGGAGGTCCGTGTCGCCGACGCCAAGGACCAGGCCGCCCTGGCGCGAGCGTTCGACGGGGCCTTCGCCGTTGCCTCCCTCGCGGGCCCATTCCTCGCGGTCGGCACGGGGCCTGTTGCGGCGGCCCTCGCTGCAGGCGCGCACTACCTCGATACGAGTGGCGAGCAGGCGTTCGGGCAGCTCGTCTTCGACCGCTTCGGCCCCGGCTCGGAGCTGAGCGGAGTCGTCATCCTTACCTCGTTCGGGTTCGACTACGTCCCGGGCGATCTCGGAGCCGGGCTGGCCGCTGAGGGGATCGAGCCCGTCGACGAGATCGTCGCCGCCTACGCGGTCGACCGAGCCGCCACGAGCCGCGGGACGCGGCGGACGATCGGCCACGTCATGGGCCAGCCGCTCGTCGCCTGGTCGGATGGCCGGCTCGTTCCCTCACGCTTCGGCGCGACGACGCGTCGCATCCAGTTTCCGTCCGGCGAGGAGGACGTCGTGGAGTGGGGAGGCACGGAGCCGCTCACCGTTCCGCGGCACACACA
>WNGF01007186.1_pt1 | contig 21710 bp, 22 predicted proteins | sample 5400641 | NCBI WGS metagenome assembly WNGF01 (sample SAMN13153371, study PRJNA577476) | soil metagenome | isolation source: 80 cm soil or saprolite under grassland replicate 2 | place: USA:California | collected 2016-06-15 | reverse complement strand
TCCTCGTCGGAGACCGAGCCCGCGATGATCACGTCATCGCCGTCCTTCCAGTTGACGGGCGTCGCGACTTTGTGCTTGGCCGTGAGCTGCAGGGAGTCGATCACTCGCAGCACTTCGTCGAAGTTGCGCCCGGTGGTCATGGGATAGACCAGGATCAGCTTGATCTTCTTGTCGGGCCCGACGACAAAGACGTTTCGCACGGTCTGATTGTCGGCCGGCGTGCGGCCTTGCGAGGTGCCCGTCAGATCAGCGGGCAACATCCCCCACGCCTTCGCGACCTTCAGCTCCGGGTCGCCGATCATCGGATAGTTGGGAGCGTGGCCCTGGGTCTCCTTGATGTCGTCCGCCCACTTCGAATGAGCGTCCACGGGATCGACGCTCAAGCCGACGACCTTGACGTTGCGCTTGTCGAAATCGGGCTTGAGCTTGGCCATGTATCCGAGCTCGGTCGTGCAGACGGGCGTGAAATCCTTGGGATGGGAGAAGAGCACGCCCCACGAGTTGCCGAGCCACTCGTGAAACCGAAGGGGACCGGAGGTGGTGTCAGCCTCGAAGTCCGGTGCCGTGTCGCCGATTCGAAGAGTCATGGGGTCCTCCTGTAAACAAGATTCCTTGTTGAAGAGGAGATGATTCCTCCGAGAGCGCTCGGAAGCAATACCCAAGGTTCAGACCCTCTTTTCGATCCGCTGCCGCGCCAGCGTCTGCTTGCCGCCATCCCCGGCCGAGGAGCGGGCCGACGAAGGGCGCGAGCGCGAGCGCAAAGAGGAAGATCCACAGGCCTGCCCGGCTTGTCCGATCGATGGGCCGTTCGAAGACGAACCCGCCGCGGACGATTCCTGTCCAGATCAAGAGCGCCGCTTCGAATCCGAATCCCCAGGCGAAGTACACGGCGGCCCAGTTGATCGTCGCATAGCGGTTCGCGTGAAAGGCGATCGCGACCCAGAGCCAACACGCCGCGAGAATGGCCGCGATGAGGCGCCCGCGGACGGCCGCGGCGCGACTCAGGAGCGCCGGAATCGCCAGCCCGAGGCCGACCGCCGCAACTTGTGCGGGCCATATCGCGGCGTTGTAGAGCTCGAACAGTCGGTAGTAGGTGCGGGGGGAGAAGAGCAGGAAGTCGGAAAGGGTGTAGGTCCACCATTCCGACATCAGAGCTTCTCGACGTGCGCAACGATGCGCCGGCGCATGGCCTCGTCGGGCAAGCGGCCGTAAGAGGCGCCCAAATTCTCCCGCACGTGCTCCACGCGGCTCGTTGCGGGAATGGCGCACGTGACGGCGGGATGCGACACGATGAACTTCAGCAGGACCTGGGCCCAGTTTGCGCAGTCGATCTCACCGGCCCAGGCGGGCAAGGCCGACTGCTCGACTCTCCGGATCAGTTCCCCTCGACGAAACGGCCGATTGACGATGACTCCGATGGCGCGCTCTCGCGCGAGCGGCAGGATCCGATCCTCAACTTCCCGATCGAGAAGATTGTAAGAGACCTGAACGAAGTCGAGCGGCTGGCTTCGCATGATCCGTTCGATCTCGGCGTGCCGGCGCCCTTCCGACGTGGTGATCCCCACGGAGCGAACCCGACCGGCTGCCTTCATCGCGAAGAGCTTCGGAAGGTGCTCCTCCCAGGAGAGGAGATTGTGAACCTGGAGCAGGTCGAAGCGGGGAATGCCCCATCGTCGGCGGGACTCCTCGACCTGCTCCGGACCCCGCGCGCCCGCGGGGATCCAGACTTTGTCGGCAGAGAAGAGTTGCGGCGGGTAGCCCAGCTTGCGGAGGCCGTATCCGATCACCTCTTGCGAGGAGCCGTACATCGGCGAGGAGTCGATCAGGCGCCCGCCGTCGTGGAAGAAGGCGCGCATGACTTCGGCGCAGGAGTCGCGCGCGACAGCGTCATCGCCGACGTTGAACGTGATCCAGCTGCCGAGTCCGACGAGCGGGAGCTTCTCACCCGTCGAGGGGATCGGACGAGTGATGATCGGTCCGGGACGAGTCCCCTGGGTCAAGGGACGGAGAATCGAAGCCGCGCCGGCGGCGGCGACGGAGGCCAACAAGGCGCGGCGGCTGAGCGTTGGCGGTTGCGACATCAGGATTCTCGGCGTCCGTGTAGGTCTCGAGGAACACGAGAGCGCCGCTCTTCATTCCGGCGCCTCGGACGAAAGGGTTGTCCCAGAAACTTTCGGCCTCCTCGCTGCGTATCTGGTTCTGCGCGGCAGGTCTCGAGCGTCGGCTCGCCCGCAAATCTGGAGGAAGTCATGGAGTTCCGCACCCGATTCGCTTCCTGGGATCTTCCCGCCCTTCTCGCCGGAACGGCATCTCGCGAAACCGCCTTCCGAGCGCATCGACGCCGCCATAGAGAGGCGATGCGAAACGCTGTTCCACAGCAGACGCCCTCGAGCGAGACCGCCCATCCGACCAACGACAAGCCTCACCCGGCCCGTAGCGAATAACACGAAAGGGACACAGCTTCGGCTGGCGGTGTCGCCATGGGTGCCCGGCGTCTAGAATGGCGCCCGCGAGGGCCGAGCGATGAGTTACGAGTTCCTGAAGACCAGCGTCGACGAGCGTGTGGGGTGGCTGGAGTATGGGCGTCCGCCCGTCAACGCCATCGACTGGACGATGCTCCGCGAGATCGGAGCTGCCCTGGAGGCGCTCTTCCAGGACCCCGGGGTCCGCGTCGTCGTGATCGCCAGCGCTCTGGAGAAGTTCTTCTCGACGGGGGCGGACCTTCGGGTCTTGCAGGCGATGGGACCAAAGGAGATGCGGGAGTGGGTCGAGATCTGCCACGCCCTCGTCGTCCAGATCCGGCAGGCGTCCAAGCCCCTCCTGGGCGCCATCCACGGAACCGCCGTCGGCGGTGGGCTGGAGATCGTCCTGAACGGCGATGTCCGTTTTGCTGCCGCCAACGCGCGGCTCGGGCAGCCCGAGATCAACATCGGCTTCATCCCTCCGGTGGGCACCACACAGTCCTTGTCCCGACTCCTCGGCCGCTCGCGGGCGTTGCGGTTTCTCTACGAGGGAACGCTCGTCACGGCCGAAGAAGCTCTCGCGATGGGGCTCGTCGATTTCGTGGTGCCTCCCGAGAAGCTCCGGTTGGAGGTCCAGGCCTACGCGGCGGCTCTGGCCCGAAAACCGGCGGAGGCTCTCGCCGCCATCCGCCGGTGCATCACGCTGGGGCTCGACCTCGCCTATGACGAAGCCCTGGGGCTGGAGCTCGACGCAGCGGTCCACCTCTCCGGCACTCCCGACTTCGCCGAAGGGCTTCGCGCCTTTCTCGAGAAGCGTCCGCCCAACTGGAAGTAGCTCGCCCGTCTGACCTAGCCGACGCGATCGTGGTCAGGGACACAACCGGCGTCTTCTATCATCCGTCCTTCTCCCGGCGGAGCTACCTGACGGTCGGAGCCCGGCTGGCCGACTTTCCAATGGTCCTGGACAGGATCCTGAAGCGCGACAACGTCTCGCTGTACGAGCCGGAGCCCGTCGCCCAGGAGTTGCTCCGGAAGGTCCACACGCCTCACCTTCTGGAGCGCGTGCGAAGGGAGCCCCTTTGCTCCACCGCCTGGCACTCGGCGGGGGGCGTCGTCAGCGCCGGCGAGAAGATTGCGAATGGGGAGATCACCAACGCCTTCGCTTTCATCGGCGCAGGCGGGCATCACGCGGGGCGCGAGGAGTTTGGAGGCTTTTGCTGCTTCAACGATGTCGCTCTGTGCATCGTCAACCTGCGGGAAAGATTCGGCCTCCGGCGCTTCGCGATAGTGGACACAGACGCACACCACGCCGACGGCACTCGCGACATCTTCCGTGGGGATCCCGATGTCCTCCACATCTGTTTCTGCGGCACGGATGACGAATCCGCAGACGGCACGAAAGTGGATGTGGCCTGTCCGAGCCCACGGGAGGACGACGAGACCGAGCGACCCGCGAATGACAGGTACTTCGATCTGGTCGCGCGGCACGCCCCCGAGCGGGTCACAGACTTCAAGCCGGACCTCCTCTTCTGGTACTTCGGCTTCGACACTCACCGGGGCGACTACGGGGACATCGGCCTCTCGGGGCCCTGCTACTGGAACATCGCCGACCTGATGAAAGGGTTGGCCGAGAAGGTCTGCGGGGGAAGACTGGAGGTGGTTCTCGGGGGAGGTTCCCACCAGCGGTTTGCCACGTATCTGATTCCGCCCATCATCGAGCGGTTGGCGGGAACTCAGGATCCGTAATGCAATCGGGCAAACGAGGTCTCAGGCAGAGGCGTGCGTGACCGCGTCGGGAGGGCGCGGGCGCGGCATCCGTTCGGCCCTGCCGTGAGCTGGGAGAGGCAGGCCTGGTCGCAGCCTTTCTTTTCGGGCCAACGCGAGCACGACCGGAGGCGCAGGTCATTGCGGCCAGCGAGCTTGCTCGCGACGGCCCGTGTGGCGTTGATCTTGACGACAGCCGCTTCCACCGTCTCGGGACACGTCACGAGCCGCAGGCCGCCGAACAGGCGGTACCCATGGACGGCGGCCCAGGCCACCGGGGCCGAGGCCATGACGCAGGTCGCCGAGACGAGTACCGAAGTTGCATCCATTTGGTGCCTCCCGGGAACGGTGATGAGCAACGGCCATACCACGCCGCGCCGAGCCGAGGCATGCTCGCAACTCTCGCCATTCGAGCGAGATAGCGGCTTGCCAGGTCCACGTGGCAGTTGTCTCAAGGTGTGTCGATAGAGTGTCTTGACACCCACTCTGAGACGGTGAGACGCGCCTGGGCCGTTACCCGGGGAAGATCCTGGAAGGATGATCCCATGTGCGCACGAACGACGCGTGATGAGATAGGGACACGCTCTCGGAATGCGGTTCCGCACGTCTGGAGGGGGCCCTGAGATGCCGGAAAGCACGTCGTTTCGCATCCGTCTGGTAGCGGGAGTCAGCATGTTGTTCGTGGACGGCCTGAGTTTCGACATTCTCGACGTGAAGAACAATCTCCTGTGCGTTTACGACTACCGCGGCGTCAGCTTGACGCTCAGCACGCCGATGAGCGCGGCGTTCCGGGGACCGTGGAACGACTTCAAGACCCGCAAGCCCATGAAAGTCGACGGGTTCGGCGGGTTGGCCCACATCGCTTCGGTGGGCGTCATGGACAAGAGCGTGACGTCCTTGACGATCAGTCCCTTGGGGGCGTTTCCCGTGGTCCTCGAGCCCTTCGCGACGGGCTGGTCGTTGGGTTTCAGCGCCGGCGGCGGGATGGGCATATTTTCGAAGATGTTCCCGCCCATCGAAGCATCCCGAGCCCCGTGGCCTCACACGGCATGAGAGGGATCCGGGATCGACGTCACTGACCTCGAGCCTTCTCTCTCGGCTCGGAAGGTTCACTTTGGACGGTGCGTTGCCCAAGGACAGAATCGGTTATACGTTTGTCGCTCAACCGGGACGTCGAACCGAAACCTGTTGCCAAGAGGTGGGTATGAATCGTCGTGACTTTCTCCGATCCGCCGGCGTCGCCTCCGCAAGTCTTGCCCTTCCGAAGACGGCGCGCCTGTTTGCCCGGAGCGAAACGCTTGGCGCCTGGCGCACGTTCGAAGTGACGACGCGCGCCGAGGTCCTGAAATCCTCCGGGACGACGCTCGTGTGGCTGCCGGCGGCGCTCATTCGCGAGACGCCCTACCAGAAGACGCTCGCGAACAGCTTCCACGCCGAGGGCGGCACCGCTGAGCTCGTCGAGAGCAAACCGGACGCCCTCGGCATCATCGCCGCGAAATTCCCGGCCGGCGTGAAGCCGGTCCTCACGCTCACGAGCCGGATCGCGACAAGAAACCATGCGGTCGATCTCTCCGCACCCGGCAAGGCCCCGAAGGCGGACCGCGCGGAGCTGCAGAATTTCCTGCGGTCGACGAAGCTCATTCCGACGGACGGCATCGCCAAGGCACAGGCGGCCGAGATCACGCGCGGCGCGGCGACGGACGTCGCGAAGGCGCGCGCGATCTACGAGTGGATCGTCGATAACACGTTTCGCAACCCGAAAACGCGCGGCTGCGGTGTCGGTGATGTCCGCTTCATGCTGGAGTCCAAGGACCTGGGTGGCAAATGCGCCGACTTGAACGCGCTCTACGTCGGCCTCGCGCGAGCGGCCGGCCTTCCGGCGCGCGACGTGTATGGGATCCGCGTGGCCAAGTCGGAATTCGGATACAAGAGCCTCGGAGCCTCGTCGGAGACCGTGACGAAAGCGCAGCACTGCCGCGCGGAGGTCTATCTCGACGGCTACGGCTGGGTTCCAGTGGATCCCGCCGACGTGCGCAAGGTCGTGCTCGAGGAGCCGCCCGGGAACCGACCGCTGGACGACGAGATGGTGAAAAAAGCTCGTACCCGGCTGTTCGGGTCCTGGGAGATGAACTGGATGGCGTACAACTTCGGTCACGACGTCGCTCTGCCTGGATCGAACGGAGCGCCGGTCAACTTCCTGATGTATCCACAGGCGGAATCGGCCGACGGCCGGCTCGACTGCCTCGACGCGGACAACTTCAAGTACGAGATCACGTCCAAAGAGGTCACGTCCGCGAACGGCTGACGCCCAGCGGCCGCGCGTCCTTGCTCCTCAGCCGGAACCTGAAAGAGTTAACCGAGACTCAGTTCCATTTGAGTCCTCGGAGTTGATCGAGGTTCACGTTACCCCCCGACAAGACGACCGCGACGCGTGAGCCCGCCGGCAATCTCACGAGCCCGTTCAGCAACGCCGCGACGGGTGCGGCCGCGGCACCCTCGACCACGAGCTTGCACCGCTCCATGATCCAGATCATCGCGTCGAAGATCTCTCGATCCGGGAGAGCGACGAGCTCGTCGACGAACCTCTGAACGACGGAGAAATTGATCTCGCCCACGCGCCGGACGCGCAGGCCATCGATGATCGTCTTGCAGTCGATCGTCTCGAGATGCCCGGCTTCGATGCTTTTCTTCATCGCGGGGCCGTCGGACGACTCGACGCCGATCACGCGAATCTTCGGATTGTGACTCTTGACAGCCATGGAAACGCCGGAGATCAGCCCGCCACCGCCGATCGGTACGATCACAGCGTCGACCTCGGGCCAATCCTGCACGATCTCGAGGCCGAGGGTGCCCTGGCCCGCGATGAGCTGCTCGTCATCGAAGGGGTGCACATAGGTGAGTCCCTGCGTGCGCACCAGCTCTTTCGCCTTTTCATTGGCCTCGTCCCAAATCATGCCGTGCAGCACGACTTCCGCGCCGTAGCTCTTGGTGGCGGCGATCTTGGCCGGGGTCGCGTTCTCCGCCATGCACACGACCGCTCGGATGCCGTGAATCTTCGCGGCGAGCGCCACGCCCTGCGCGTGATTTCCAGCCGACGAGCAGACGACGCCGCGCTTCTTTTCGTCTTCCGACATGAGCGCAAACTTGTTCAAAGGTCCGCGGATCTTGTACGACCCGACGCGCTGGAAGAGCTCGGCTTTCAACCGAACATCGAATCCCGCGCGTTCACTCAGCTGCCGCGACGTCAGCAAAGGAGTGTGCTTGATGTGTTGCGCGATCCGCGCGCGCACTTCCCTGAAATCCTCAAGGGTGAGGGTGAGCATTTCTCAGGCTAGCATGAGAGGTCACGAGAGATTCCTCCTAGCCCTTTCAGCCATCCCGGGCGACTAACCAGAGAGACAAGAATGCGAAAGACCCTGATCCCAGGGTGATCCTCGAGAGGTGGGACATGAAAGACAACACCGGCGCCAACCAGCGAATCGATCGGAACAGGCTTCAGCTCGTTCTCGCGATTCTGGCGCTGTCGGCGGTCGTGACCGGCGACAGGGTGTTCGCCCAGAACGAGAGCGCCAGGACCCTCACGGAGCGCTCGGCGATCGTCGTTCGGGGGAAGGTTCTGAAGACGAACGCCAGCAACGAGCCCCTGGTCGCCGCGTCCAGCAGGACGGCCATCATCTTGGTGCGCCAGATGTATGCGGGAAGCGAAATCTCCGGGGACCAGACGGGGCGGAAAGCGACCGTCATCCTCAGCCGGCCCCACAAGCTGAAGGTCGGCGAGGAGGCGCTCTTCTTCGGCAACCCACGCTTCGTCGGCCGGTCGCTGACGATCGCCGACGAGGGCGAGATCCCCTCGAAGGCCGCCGGTGCCGCGGCCCTCGGCGACCTGGAGCGCGGCGTGCAGGCCCGCAGGGACAGGCCGATTCTCGACCGGCTCACCGCCGCCAGCCTGGTGTTCCGGGGAACGGTCGAGACGGTTCGACCACTGGAGGCCGGCACGGACCAGAGCAAGCCCCCTGCCGCGCCGCGCAGCGAGCACGACCCAGAGTGGCACGTCGCCACGGTTCGGATCGCCGCGCCGCTGCGCGGCGGCGAGGCCGGGCAAATCGTGACCGTGATCTTCCCGGCGAGCCAGGACATCATGTGGTTCCACGCGCCGAAGCTGAAGCCGGCGCAGGACGCGGTCTTCATCGCTCACTCACCGAGCAAGGAGGTGACCGCCCCGTACCGCGGCCCTGGCCTCGCGGCGTTTCTGGACAAGCAGACCGCCTACCTGGTGACCGAACCGTTCGACGTGCTGCCTCCGGCGGAGGAAGCGCGCGTTCGCGGTCTGCTCTCGAGCGTGAAGGAGACGAAGTCATGAGCACACCGCTGTTCCGCAACTTCGCCGTGCTGACGATTCTCCTCGCCTCTCTCGCGTCTCCGGCTCTTGCCGCGGATCGTCTCGTCAACATGGTGCCGAACAACCGCAGCGGCGAGACGAACCAGGACGCGGAGCCGACGATTACGGTCGACCCGAACAACTTCTCACGGATCGCCGGCTCGGCGTTCACATGGGACAATCTCACGGAGGCGCCCATGGTCAGCGCCACCGCGCCCATCTATGTCTCCACCGATCGCGGCGGCACGTGGACGCTCGCCTTGATCGTCCCCAGCAAGGTCGGGTCGCCGTTTCCGACAGGTGACATCACCTTGAGCTTCAGCTCGAGGCTCAGTGGCGCTCCGGCGCACCAGACGAGCTGGCTGTATGGCGGAACTCTCAGTTCCACGGCCTCGCCCCGGCCGATGACCGTCCTGCGGGCGCAGGACCCCTTCTCGGCTGCGCTCATGACCACTCTCGACACGCGGTCCGGCAACGTCGACCAGCCGCACACCATCTCCAGGACCTCGGGTGGCGGACAGGACAAGCTCTACGTCGGATTCAACAACGGATGGAATTGCGTCGTGGCCTCCGGACGCACGTCGACCCTCGACGTGTCGCAGGATGCCGCGGCTGCCGTGCCGACGCTGACACTGGATCTGATCGAAGCGCGCGACACGCCCTGCCAGGACGGATTCGCCCAGGTGGCGGCGCCGCACGGCGACAGCACGGTCTACGCCGCGTTCCTGCACGACTTTACCGGCACGCCGCGGCTCGTCGTCGTTCGCGACGACAACTGGGGTATCGGACCGTCGCCTTTCACGGCTCTCAAGGATCCGAGCGACCTGGTGGCGGGCCGCTTCGTCACGACCGCTCTGACCCTCGCATCCGGAACCATGGGCCAGAACCGGCTCGGCGCCAGCAACGTTTCCATCGCCGTCGATCCCAGCAACAGCGACCGCGTCTACGTCGCGTGGGGAGACTCCAACGGCGCGAACAGCGAGACGATCCACGTGAGGCGGTCGATCAACCGAGGCGTGGACTGGTCGGACGATCTGCTGACCGTGACGAGCGCGATGAACCCTCAGGTCGCGATCGACGACATCGGCATCGTCGGCGTGCTGTACCAGAGCGTCGTCGCAGGCAAGTGGGAGACTCACATCGTCCGCTCCAACGACCTGGACGCGACGACCTTCGCGACGCCGGGCATCCTGCTGGCTAGCCAGAGCGCAACGACTCCCACGCGAACCTACAGCCCCTATATCGGGGACTACGCCTCTCTGATCGCCGCTGGCAACAACTTCTTCGGCATGTTCTGCGCGAGCAACTACCCGGACAAGGCGAACTTCATGACCGGCGTCAAGTTCCAGCGCGAGGTCGACTGGACGACGCACAAGCTGTATGCGGATGCCGCCCACACGATAGAGGTGCCGCCCTCCATCGACCCGTACTTCTTCGAGGTCCAGACGGGCATCTGCAACAAGACGCCGCACTTTTGCGACATCTGCTATCGGAAGCCGCATCTCTGCTATCCGATCTACGACCCGTGGTGGTGGCTGAAGTGCCCGATGTGCGGCATCGAGATCTTCATCGATCTGGAAGACCCCTACAGGCAAGTCACGGTGTTCGACTCGCTGGGCAAGGAAGTCGGCAGGTTCCAGCGGCTGCGGGAACCGGTTGTCGAGAAAGGCGTGAAGTACAACCACCGGATCAGCTTGAAGCCGACGGAGGGAGTCGGTTATGTCCTCAAGGCCGAGCTCGCCTCAGGGAAAAAGCTGAAGGGAACCTTCAAGCCGGCGTACTTCGTGAAGACGGTCGAAGCCGCGGCCCCGACCAAGTGACGGCCTGAACGGATTCCCTCGAGCTGGCCATCCCGGCAATCGGGGACCCAACTAGCAGCCGTCGTCTACGAAGCCGGGCGCGTCGATTCCGTGGGGAACCGGATCGCTGCCAGAACGGCAGATCGGCCAAAACTTCGAAGGCCAGAGGCCGTAACTCCGCGAGGAGGGAGCGCCATGAGGCCGGGCAGGTCGGTTCTGACGCTGACAGCGATCCTCATCGCGATGGAGACTCTCGTCAGTGGCTCTGTCAGGGCGCGCAATTCCGCCTCGGACGGTTTCGCCGCTCGACTCGTCGGAGCAGGCGTCCTCTCGACGGAAGCCGATGAGGTTGGAGCGGCCTTCACTCCTGATGGGCGGACGCTCTACTTCACGCGTCGATCGCCGACGACCTCGACGCCGACCGTGTCGGTCATCTTCGTTTCGAGGTTCGAGAAGGGCCGCTGGCGTGCGCCGGAGGTCGCGCCTTTCTCTGGCCGTTATCGTGACTCGAGCCCCGCGATCTCGCCCGATGGGTCCAAGCTTTTCTTCTTTTCCTACCGTCCCCGCGAGCTCGGCGGAAAGCCGCGCGAGGACGCTGACCTATGGGTGACAAACGCGACCGAACGCGGCTGGACTGAGCCGCGAAATCTCGGTCCGCCGGTCAACACCGACAAGAACGAGGGAAGCCCATCGGTGGCGGCGGACGGGACTCTCTATTTCTCTTCCGACCGCGAGGGCGGGCGAGGCGGGTTCGACATCTACCGCGCGCGGTCGATCGGGTCGAGTTTCGCGGAGGTCGAGAACCTGGGGGACGCCATCAACACGGGCGCGACCGAGACTCACCCTTCGATCGCGCCGGACCAGAGTTTTCTGGTCTTCGTCTCCTTCGGCCGTCCGGAGATCGGCCTCTCGGGCGGATTTCCGTATGCCCGCGGAGATCTCTACGCGAGCCAGCAAAAGGAGGGCGTCTGGCAGCCGGCGCGTAATCTCGGTTCGGCGGTCAACACGACAGGGACGGAATCGAATCCCTGCCTTGCTCCCGACGGCGTTCGCCTCTTCTTCACCAGCGAGCGAGGGTTTGCCACGGTGCCTATGCCGCCAGCGCTGACGCACGAGCGGTTCGAGAAGGGGATCCGCGGGCTCCTCAATGGTCGTGGCAACCTCTACGAGATCCCGCTCGCCCGCCTCGGGTTGCCCTCCAAGGAAACGGGCGCGCGATGAAGCCGACCGTGTCCGCCTGGATCCTCGCTGGGCTGGCCGGTGTCGGCGGCCTTTCGCTCGCGGGCGATCTTGCCGGCCGGCGGGCTGCCCCGACCGCGCTAGCGGAGTCTCCAACAGCCGAGCCGCGGCTCTTCGGCGAAGGCGTCATCTCGACGCCGGACGACGAGTTTGGCGGATCCTTGTCTCCGGACGGCCAAACCCTTCTGTACTGCAAGTCGGTCCCGCGCTCGCAGTTCTACATCATCGTCGAGTCGCGTTGGAACCAAGGCCGCTGGTCGACGCCGCGGATCTGCTCCTTTTCCGGGCGCTACCGTGACTCGGATCCCGTCTTCTCCCGCGACGGTTCGCTTGTCTACTTCGTGTCCGATCGGCCGGTCGCGGGTGTCGACCGGAAGAACTTCGATGTTTGGTCCGTGGCGCGCCGGGGCTCCGGATGGGGAGAGCCGGAGAACCTGGGTCGCCCGATCAACAGCGACAGAAACGAGTACTTCGTCTCCTTCACGCGTGACGGCACGATTTACTTCACATCCGCGCGCGAGGGAAGCCGCGGACCGATCGACGTCTGGAGATCCCGGCTGGTCGACGGGCGTTATTCCGAGCCGGAAAACCTGGGTCAGACGATCAACGGCAAGGAATGGCTGAACGTGGAAGCCTGGATCGCGGAGGACGAGAGTTTCCTTCTGGTGGGCGCGTTCGGGCACGCGGACGGGCAGGGCGACTCGGATATCTTCGTCAGCTATCGCCAGGGCGGCGTCTTCGGCCCTCTCCGAGCGCTCGGACCAGCCGTCAATACTGCGGCGCGGGAGTACAGCCCGCGGATCTCCCTGAACGGCAAGTCGTTCTTCTTCACGAGCGAGCGCGGTATGCCTACCGAGCGGCGGACCCAGCCCTGGACTGCCGCCGAGTTCAAAAAGGCTTCGCGATCCACTCGCAACGGGCTCGGCAACATCTACTGGATGAACCTCGAAGACGCCCTGACTGGAACGCGCTGAGAATCCGGGCAACCTCCGGCAACTTGTCGGCCGCTGCTGCCGGTCTGCGACCTTCCTACCGCGCGCTTTGCAGCGAGTCCAGGAAGCGCTGCCAGACTCCGTCGTCCGACGAGTCTCCCTTACCCGCCGGGTGATAGTTGATGAGGATCGCCGGCGAATCGCCGACTCCCAGGTAGAGCATATAGACGCGCTGGCCGGCGATCGTCGCCGTCACCCGGAGGGTCGGTATGGAAGCGACGCTCTTCGGAGTCACGAGGACGTTCTTGGCGCCCGACTCGCGGGCGAGCGCTTTCGCCCACAGGTCGTCCGTCCCCTGAAGGCTCACAAATCGGCGGCGGATCGGATCGTACTCGGTCGAGTCGGACACCCGGCACCAGAAGACGCCCCGGCGGATCGGCGTGAAATCGGCCTGGTCCTCCACCTTGAGAACACGTGCAAGGTCTTCCGACGCCCCCCAGAAGCAGCCGAGGTGCCCTCCCTTCCGGATCTCGTAGTCGGAAGGTATGGCGAGTGTCAGAGGAAGCGGGATGAGCTGTTTGCAGGACGCGTCGGAGAAACGGACCGTGCGGACTCCTCCGGCCGCCTGCGGCGCGTTGCGCGTGGTGTCGAGAGCCTCGTCGTATTTGCAGGGGGGCGCAGGAAACGCGAGCAGCTTCTCCTCAGGCTTGCCGACGACGATGTTCCGGACATTGACCTGCATCGATCCGTCGAGGCTCTTGCGCTGGATCACGAGGTCGTTGAGATCCGTCGCGCGCCACACGTACTCGATGTAAGTCGTCGCTTTGCCGGCGGTCGTCATCGTCGAGGTGACCTTGAACTTCTTCGTCGGGTGGCCGTCGATCGACTCGGTTCCGGCCGGTTCCTCCTGCTTCGTGCCCCCCGCCGATTCCAGAGGCATCTGCAGGCAACCGAAACTCGGGCCCCAGATCCAGGAGAGCTTCTTCTCGGTGTCGGCATAACTGCCGGAGGCCTGGCCGTCGGGTCGGGACGTCTCGGTCTTCCGCCGCACTCCGTCACTCCACACGAGCGAACGCGTCGTCGTCCCATTGGAAACGACGATCACCTCCGCCTGGTAGGCCACCGGAGGCACCGCATTCGAGGCCGTCGCAACGGCCGAGGCCAGTAAGAACGTGTGGAGTGGGATCAGGGCAAAAATAATACACCAGGAGTTCCGCAGTCGGCGCGAGCCAACGCACCACGACGCTCCCGAGGCAACCGTGGACAGTTCGTTACGTACATTTGCAGGAGGAGGTCCACCATGAAGCTTCCGAGCGGGACATCGATTCTTTCGGCCCTTGCTCTCCTGCTGGCCATCGGGCGAGCGAGCGGGCAGGAGAAGGCTTCCAAAGAGGCGGCCACGTTTGCCGAACGCGTCAACAAGCCCGTGGTCTATCAGGTCGAGGGGATGGATCGCGTCCGCGTGCGCAGGGATCTTGTCTACAAGAAGGACGCCATCGAGCTGAAAATGGACATCAGCACGGCGGAGAAGCACCAACCTGGCCAAAGGCAACGCCGACGTGGTCGATGCGATCGGGTTCGTCCGTGGACACGCGTCGGATTTCGGAATCGACGCGGAGCGGATCGCGCTGGCCGCCTTCTCGGCCGGGGGACCCATGCTCGCCGCTCCGATCCGCGAGCCCAAGCCCTACGTCCGGTGCCTCGTCGCCTTCTACGCCTTTCTGGACTTGCGCCCGTCGACGCTTCATCGCAAGTTCCTGTCGGAGGATCAGGTCCGGCAGTTCTCGCCGGCGGTCGCGCTTTCCGAGAGCACCGGCAAGGTGCCGCCGATATTCGTTGCGCGTGCGGGGAAGGATCAGATCCCCGACCTTCTGCCGGGTCTCGATCGTTTTGCCGCGGAGGCTCTCGGGCGCAACGTCGCTCTCGTTCTCTACAACCACCCGGACGGCGAGCATGGCTTCGACAATCAGGCAGGCGACCCGCGCTCGCGCGAGATCGTCCGGGAAGCCGTGGAGTTTCTGCGCCGCAACCTCGTGGCGCGCTGACCGTTCCTGGCTGACCGCTGCTGGTAGTCTTGCTTTGACCCGGATGTCCGGGTGGCGGCGAGGAGGAAAACCATGCGCCGGAGCTGGACGCGACGCCGGTTCCTGAAGACCGCCGCGGCGCGTACGTTTGCCGCGACCGGGGCGGTCCGCGCCGTCGCCGCCCTTTCCGTGGCCGGCAGCCGGCCCGCCCCTTCCCCATTCAGCGCCGGCGTCCGCGCTACGCTCGCTGCCGCCATGGACGAGATTCTGCCCGCAGCCGATGGAATGCCGGCGGCGAGCGGCGCCGGTGTGATGCGGTATCTCGAAGAGAACTCCGCGCGGGACGGCGAGGTCCGGCGAGACATCCGGCGCGCGGCGACCGCGCTCGAGCGCCGGTCGCGGCCGCACCGCTTCGCCTCGCTCTCCGCCGCCCGGCGCGTCCGCGCGCTCGCGCAGCTGGAGAAAGAGGAGCCGGCCGTCTTCGGCTCGCTCCGGGACTTCGTCTACGAGGGCTATTACACGAATCCCGAGATCTGGAGCCGCATCGGCTTCGAGTTCTATGGGCCGGAGCGTCCGGGACCAGGCATGCCGGCGTTCGACGAGACCTCGATCGAGCGGGTCCGGGCGACGCCGCCCCTCTACCGCAAGGTCACCTGATGGCGGCGGACGTCGCGGACGTCGTTGTCGTGGGGTCGGGCGCCGCGGGTGCGGCCCTCACCTGGCGGCTGGCCGAGCACGGCGCGAAGGTCGTCTGCCTCGAACAGGGGGACTGGGTCTCCCGAGACGATCTGCCGTCCTCGCGGCGCGAAGTCGAGACGTTTCTCCGCCGAGGCCCTTCGAGCTTCAGTCCGAACGCGCGCCGTCTCCCGCAGGACTATCCTGTCACGACGGTCGGCATCAGTCCCGCACAGATCGTCATGTTCAACGGCGTGGGCGGAAGCACGATCCACTGGGAGGGACACTTCCCGCGGTTTCACCCATCGGACTTTCGCGTTCGTTCCTTGGACGGCGTGGCGGCGGACTGGCCGATCGCCTACGAGGATCTGGAGCCCTACTACGATTTGAACGACCGGATGATGGGCGTGTCGGGACTGGCGGGCGACCCCGCCAACCCGCCCCGGGCAGCTCGGCCTTTTCCGCCGCTTGCCCTCGGCAAGCGCGGCGCGGTCGCGGTGCGCGGCTTCGAGAAGCTCGGCTGGCACTGGTGGCCCTCGGACAACGCCATCCTGTCGCGCGATTCTGAGGACCGGCTGGGCTGCGACGGCCGGGGGCGCTGCAACTTCGGCTGTCCTCGAAAGGCGAAGGCCTCGGTCGACCTGACGTACTGGCCGAAGGCGTTGCGCGCCGGCGCGAAGCTCCGCACCTGGGCGCGCGTCCGCGAGGTGACCGTGGACGCCCGGGGCCGGGCGCGCGGCGTGCTCTACCACGACAGAAGCGGCGCTCTGCACGAAGAGCTCGGCCGAGTCGTGATCGTCTGCGGAAACGGAATCGGAACGTCTCGGCTCCTCTTGAACTCGAAGTCGCGGCTCTTTCCGAACGGACTCGCCAACTCGAGCGGTCTCGTGGGCCGCCATTACATGTCACACCCCGCCCACTACGTGGAAGGGATCTTCGCCGAGCGGCTGGACGGCCATGTCGGCATCACGTCGAATCCCTGCTTCAGTCAGGAGTTCTACGAGACGGACACCCAGCGGGGATTTGTCCGCGGATACTCGCTCGTCGTGTACGGTCCCTACGGACCGCTCTCGCAGGCCTGGGGCGACGCGCGGCCGGTGCCCTGGGGCGCCGGGCATCATCGCGAGATGCGCCGGCGTTTCGGGCACACGATCGGCATCGCGATCATGGGAGAGGACCTGCCCGAGGAGACGAACCGGGTCGAGCTCGACCCGGCAGGCCGCGACCGCCACGGCATGCCGGCCGCGAAGGTGACCTATCGCTTCGGCGAGAACTCGCTGCGTATGCTCGACCACGGGCTGACCATGGCGCGCCGCGCGCTGGAGGCGGCCGGAGCGGTCGAGGTCCTGCAAGCTTCCGGGCCGAACCTGTTCGCGCACTTGATGGGCACCGCGCGGATGGGAAGCGACCCGAAACGCTCCGTCGTGGATGCCTGGAACCGAGCGCACGACGTGGCGAACCTGTTCATCGTAGACGGGAGCTCGTTCTCAACGAGCGCCGCCGTGAATCCCACGAGCACGATCGGCGCGCTGGCGCTGCGCGCGGCCGACGGAATCTGGGAGCGCCGCCGGGACTGGAATTAGTTCTGATACCGGGGTTAATCCGCCGGGGGCCAGAACCCCGCCGTGGAAGTCAGTGGTGGCGAGATCCCCGGGCACACCGACACCGCCAGACGTCAGTAGGGTCACCAAGAATTCATGGGCGTTTCCCCGCGTTACCCAACGGGCGACATGAAGTCACTGGGTAAGAAACCCGAGGGCACGCGGCTCGAGCGGATCAAGACATCGCCGCTCTGGGCGGGCGATCGGTTCCGCAACGTGCATCCGATCATTTCGGGATTACGGGACCCGAACGTCCCGATGCCCACGCTCAAGGAGTTTCTCTGCGGCGGTGAGCGCCGTGTGCCGCGGGGGCCGCTGCCATCCCAGAACCCGCTCGAAGGCTGGGTCAGGCCGCCTGCCAGCGGGCTGCGCGCCACCTGGCTCGGCCATTCCACGGTCTTAATCGAGATCGACGGCTTTCGCGTGATCACCGATCCGGTTTGGGGACCGCGCGCGTCGCCCTCGCGGCTCGCCGGGCCCAAGCGCTTCCAGCCCGTGCCCGTTGCCCTTCGCGCGATGCCACCGATAGACCTCGTGGTCGTGTCGCACGACCACTACGATCACCTCGACTACCTCACCATCCTCGAGCTTTCCAAGCGCGACGTGCCATTCGTGACGTCGCTCGGTGTCGGCGCGCATCTCGAGTCCTGGGGCGTGCGGCGCGAAAGCATCGTCGAGCTCGACTGGTGGGAATCGCACACGTTGCCCAACACCGGGCTCACGGTGACCGCCGCGCCCTCGCAGCACTTTTCCGGGCGCGGCCTGCATGACCGCAACGCAACCCTGTGGTCTTCGCTCGTGATCCGTTCGCAGCGGCACACAGTCTTCTTCAGCGGCGATACAGGCCTCACGACGGAATATCAGACGATCCGTGAAAGGCTCGGGCCGTTCGACCTCGTGATGCTGGAAGTGGGCGCGTTCCATCCTGCCTGGGGCGACATCCACCTCGGACCGGAGCACGCGCTCGAGGCCCTGGCGCTGCTCGGCGGCGGACCCTTCCTGCCCGTGCACTGGGGCACCTTCAGCCTTGCGATGCATGCGTGGGACCAGCCAGTGGAGGCCTTGCTGGTCTTGGGCCCGAAAGCGGGTGCTCGACTCGTGATGCCTCAACTCGGCGAACCGGTCGAGCCGGCGCACGCGGAGGACGTCAAGCCGTGGTGGCGCGTCGTCGATGCAACCGCGCGGGAACCAGAGCCCACCACGCCTGCCGTGACCACTCTGCCGAAGTCCATGCCCTGGCCGATCGACTAACGTCGTCACCGTTCGCGCGCCGCCCTTCGCGCCGGTTCCCGCCGGCTCGCGTGAGTCCGGGCGTCTTCTTCGTAGAACCCTGCCGCAAGGACATCATCTGTCTGACCGCGGAGTGCATTCTGGCTCGAGGATGGCGATGGAACCGGAACCAGACAGACTCCTCGCGCCCCGGGCATGGTGCCGTCAGCGATGGTGCCGAAACGGGACGGCGGCTGAGCACCGCCCCGGCGATGGCTGCACTTGCCACGCGCACGGCCGCACCGCCGGGATGGACGAAAAGCCGCGCTTGACGATTCTCCTGGCGCACGCTTCGCGGCTGCCGCCCTTCGCCTGCCGCTCCTGCGGCCGGGCCTCGAAGCGGATGATCGAGTACCCCGCCCTCTACTTCCGCTGCGAGCCCTGTGCCGAGGCAGACCGCTGGCCTCGCGCTTCGAACTGATGGATCAGATCGGCTAGTGAATTGGACGACGGTGATCTTCGGGCGATCTTCTCGTATTTGCTTTCGGTTCCGCCGGTCAAGCATCGCATTAGCAACACCGATCCGCGACCTGGCGTCTTCGGTGCTACCGCGTTCACGGTTTGGGAGAGCTGAATACTCCCTAAAGGCCGATTCGGTAGGGCACGATTTTAGCGTTGATCCCGATTCGACATGAGCTCCTCTCTCAGGAATGTCTTGACGTTCTGTCCGCCGGTTAGCCGCAGCGTGACGTGGCGACCCTTGTCCCGAAGGGAGATCTCGAAGTCCAGAAACGGGCAGCAGCGAGACTCGAGATCCACCCACTCGGCGACTTCGACAATGCAGAAGGGAAGCCTCTTGGCGTCGGCCGGAAGACGCGAGAGATCGAGCGTCAGCGCGTAGCCCGTTGGCAGCTCCGAGGTCTCCGTGACGGCGCGGCGCAGCTCCTCGGTGAGACGCTGGTGTCGCTCTCGCTCGGAGGGGCTCAAGGCCTCGAGGCGGCAGACGAGCGGCTCTCCGGCGGGAGCGGATGCCGTGACGCCAGCCGCGAACACGAGGGGAACGGCCAAACTCAGCAAATTCATGCGACCTCCTTTGGCGATCAACCGTAGAACTTCAAGTACACTTGAGGTCAAGAGGATTTTCCATGCGAATCGGGGAGTTGGCGAGAACGACGGGGCTGGCCCCTTCGGCAATCCGCTTCTACGAGGGGGAGGGGTTGCTCCCGATGGCACGACGCCTCTCGGGGCGCCGCGTATTCGATGAGACGGCCCTGGACCACTTGGCCGTTGTGCAGCTTGCCAAGGATGCCGGCTTCACGCTGGCGGAGATCCGCCGCCTGGTCAATGAATTCGGAAAGAACCGCTGGCGTAGCCTGGCCGAGCGCAAGCTCGGCGAGGTGCGCCTGGCGGCTGCGCGCCTCCAGACCATGACACGGCTTCTCGAAGAGCTCCTCCGCTGCGACTGTCCCGACATTGACTTTTGCGGCCGAACGATCCGGCGCTCGAAGGCTCGCTCAAGTGGCCCCACGAGACGGCGTCGCGGACGAAGCGGGCCGGCCGGAGGGCTAGAAACGTAATGGGGTCAACCGTGCATTCTGGCATTCCGTTCCGGCGCTTGACTCTGGTTCCGAACAATACATGAATACACGACTGACCCCAGTTCCCACGAACAATACATGAATACACGACTGACCCCAGTTCCCCCTAGAATGCCCTCGCGTTGAGGAACCGAACCGTCTTCTGGGAATGGCTCTCGCGCCCGGGACTGGAGCGCTTCCAGCTCTCTTCCCGGCGCTCGGGCTGGATGCTGCACGGGACCACTCTGGCGCTCGCCGGCCGCCAGCCGATCGAGATTCGGTACGAGGTGACCTGCGACAAATCCTGGCGGACGATACGGGCGCAGGTCACGCTGCTGCGAGAGAGCCGCGAACGGTCGCTCGAGCTCGCCGTCGAAGGCGGGCGCTGGTACGCGCAGGGCCGTGAGATTCGAGAGGTTCGCGGCTCGATCGACGTCGACCTCGGATGGAGTCCTTCCACCAACACGCTGCCGATCCGCAGGCTCCATCTGCGAGTCAGAGAGAGCAGCGGCCCTCTGACCATGGCGTGGGTGCGGTTTCCCGAGCTGACGGTCGAGCCCCTCGCGCAGGAGTATCTGCGCCTCTCCCGCAATCGCTACCGCTACAGGAGCCGCCGGGGCTCCTTTAAGGCCGAGCTCGAAGTGGACCGCGACGGGCTGGTCGTGACCTACGGCGACTTCTGGAGGCGAATTCGGCCCGTGTGAGGCGCAACGCCCTTACCCCTGTTCGTAGGCTTGCTTCAACTTGCCGATGTCGATCTTGGTCATCTGAAGCATCGCTTGCATCACTCTGTTCGCCTTCGCTTTATCGGGGTCGTTCATCATCTCGCCCAAGACGGTGGGGACGACCTGCCACGACACCCCAAATTTGTCTTTGAGCCAGCCGCATTGGTTCTTTTCCCCGCCCTCGGAGAGCTTCTCCCAAAATCCGTCGACCTCTTCCTGTGTCGCGCAGTTGACGACGAAGGATATGGCCGGCGAGAAAGTGAACTGCGGGCCGCCGTTCAACGCCATGAATTCCTGTCCTTCGAGCTGAAACGTCGCGACCATGACCGTTCCCTTCGGTCCAGGTCCTGCGTCTCCATAACGGCTGATCTTCCCGATCTTCGAGTTCTTGAAGATGGAGACGTAGAAATTCATGGCCTCTTCGGCTTTGTCATCGAACCACAAGAACGGGGTGATTTTCTGCATACCGTGTGACTCCTTAAATGACGGTCAGGGCATTGGCGACACTGTTTAGTGTGTAGAGCATTTTCAAAGTGGACTGCCTGTGCCCCCGGATTCGCTCATGGATCGTCCACGATCGATCAGGCCGGCGACGAGCGCCAGAAAGAAGTAGGCCACAAGAGCAAAAATCGCGAACGCCTGCCCGCTCCGCGGATCTGGCTGGAAAGGCGTCGCGAGAGTTGCCGCGACCAGGACGCAGGCGAACGCGACCGTAGCGAATCGGGCGCCGCGGCTACGGGGTCGAGACCGCCGAAGGTAGATCAACCCTCCCGCGGCGAGGACGGCGAGCTCCGCGACGATCGTCGCAAACCGGTGGTTCCAGAGCCCCAGGCCGATCCGGGGGGCTCCCGTGCCCGGCCAAAGCGGCAGATCGGGCGTGTGGACGGGCACGTCGAGCACGAAGTGGGAGAACACGGCGCCACCGAGCACGGTCGCCGCGATACGGCGGTCTCGAGGCGAGAACCGTCGCGTGGCCACCCAGCAGCTTCCTGCGGCGAGCGCGGACCAGCCGAGCGCGCCGACGAGGCTGTGCGAGTACGGCATCCAGTAGAGGTCGTACGGGTTGTAAGCGGTGAATCCGTGAACGATGGCCATCTTTTCGATTCCCAGGAGGACGAAGACGCTGAAAAGCACGTCGAGAAACTGCACGGCAAGAAAGAGGAGGCCGAGCGACAGGCCCGGGCTCAAGCGCTTGCCGGCCAGAGAGGCGCCGTAGTGGCCGATGAACATGTCCGCTAGGCCGTCTTCCTGCTCCGCCACCACCTCCGCGCTTCCTCGGCCACCCAGGGCTCGACGTCGTCACAGGCGGCCAACCGATCCATCAG
>WNGF01009824.1_pt1 | contig 21732 bp, 21 predicted proteins | sample 5400641 | NCBI WGS metagenome assembly WNGF01 (sample SAMN13153371, study PRJNA577476) | soil metagenome | isolation source: 80 cm soil or saprolite under grassland replicate 2 | place: USA:California | collected 2016-06-15 | reverse complement strand
CCTCGCGGAGCTCCGGCAAGAGCTGCAGCCGGTTCCCCGTCCGCGCATGGCGCGCCTCTTCCCTCGCTGGCGCGGCACGCTCGCTGGCGCGCAGCAGCGGTCTGCCGATCGCCATCGGCGTGGCGTTGTGGGAGGAGTCGACGCGGGCCACGATCGACGATCGGCCTCCCTCGTCTCCTGGTCTCGCACGACACACTCGTCGGCGATGCCGGAGCGCTTCACCGCGACCTCGTCGCCGCCGGCGCGGCCGATCTCCGACTTCCGCCGCAGGAGGAGCTCGATGCGCTGATCGTTCCGCCCGGGGACGGTGATGGCTCGGACGAGAGCCTCGATCAAAGCCAGCGCGAATTGCGCGACGCACTCCGCAGCGGAGCGGCGCTGTCGTGGGACGCCCGTCGCACCGCTGCCGCCGTCGACGCAGGCGATGCTCGCGGAGTACGGCCGCAAGGCCGCTGCCGCGGCACGGGCGGCGCGGCGCGGCAGCGGAGAAACGTCATGCGCATCCGGCGCGTCGTGTCACGCGTGGTGCGGCTCGCGCGTCGCTGATTCGGCGCAAAGCTGCGCGTAAAGCGACGCCAGCGCCGGATCGAGCAGCGCGTCGTGCACGCGTTGATGGCGCAGCGATCTCTTCGTCACCGCCACCGCCTGCTCCCGCGCGGCCGACGAGACCGGAAGGCCGGCAAAGTCGAGCAGGCGCTCGAGCTCGCCGCGCGGGTCGTCGAGAATCGCTTCGTAATGCGTGATGAGGCGCTCAAGCCCGCGGCACTGCTCCAGCAGCGCGGTGTTGTAGATCCGCCAGAGATCGAGTCCGACCTCATCGTTCAGCCGCGACCGCTCGGCAGCGGACGCGGTGGCGCGAATCGCGGCGGCCACGCGGCGGTGGAGCGATCGCCCTCGCGTCAGCGGCCAGGAGAACCGAAAGCCGGGCCGCGGAAACAGCGTGCTCGCCGCGAGCGACGCCGCCGTCTCCGCGGGATGGCGCACGCAGACGATCACTTTCAGCGTCGGCGGCAGAAGGCCGCGCCAGAACGAGAGCGTCAGCGCATTGCGCGGATCCTTCCATCCCCACGGCTCGCGGCCGGCGAATCGCGCCATGGCCGCCCGCGCGTCGCCGACGATCGCCGGCGTCGGCCGCACCTGATCCGGCGGCGCGAACCACGTGCCGCCGCTGGCCGCGAGCAGCCGTTCGTTGACGCGGACGAACAGCAGGTTTTCCCAGAAGCCGTCGGTGTTGTTCGGGCTGGCGGGCATCATGTCGCCGGCAGCGCCGAGATACAGCCCGCTCTGATGCAGCAACTGCGTCACCAGCGACGTCCCGGAGCGCGGCATCCCCGCGATGCAGATCATCCGGAGGCGGACTGCGCGGCGGCCGCCACGTCGCCGCCCTTCAGCGCGCACCAGAAGTGCTGCCACATGCGCGGCGTGACGACGTCGCGGAGCAGCGCCCGCGGGACCGAGCGGACGGCGCAGCCGAAGCTGGCGAGGGAGTAGGCGTCGCCGAAGCGCGCCGCCTCCACCGTCTCCCACAACAGACGGTTGGCCATCCGCTGCTTCATAAGCGCGGTGGCGCGGCGGAACGCGTCGGGATCGCCGAGCACTCGCGGAAGAAACGCGCTGCGCTCGATGACGCGCAGACCGGCCGGCACGAGGTCGATCGCGCGCGACGAGCCCTGATTCGACCACAGCGTCGGCTCGCGGTAGATCGCCACCGGCTCGGGGAGCACGGCCACGGGATGGTGCTCGGTGATGCGGAGCCAGAGATCCCAATCGTCCGACGGGGCGCAGTCCTGGCGCGGTCCGCCGCCGACGCGCGCGAGCACGCTGCGCCGGACCACGGCCGAAATCGAGGGGATGAAGTTGTGCGCCAGCAGCCGCCAGAAGACGTCGCCGCTCGGACAGATCGACGGATAGACGCGGCCGTTCCGTTGCAGCCGCTGGTTCGCGCCGAAGACCTGCCCGTAGACGAGGGCGGCATCGGGCCAGGCTTCCAGCACGGCCACCTGCCGGTCGATCGAGCCCGGCAGTCGCACGTCGTCGTCGTCGAGGAACGAAATGTACGTCCGCGAGCTCCGCGCAGACGTCGCGGGTCTCATCGACCGAGCCGTCGTCGACGACAACGATCTCGACGTCGGTTCCGGCCCGCCGGGCGCTCTCGACGGCGCGGCGGAGCATGCCCGGACGAGCGTGTGTCGGGATGATGATGCTGGGGCCTAGCATCTCTCGGATGCCATTGTAATCGTTCGACGCTCCAGCGCCACTGGGATAATCCGTGGCACGCTTGAATCCGAAGGTCACCGTTCTCATCCCTGTCTACAATCGCGAGCGATTCGTCGATGAGGCGATTCGCAGCGTCATGGAACAGGACTTCGATGACTTCGAATTGCTCCTCGTCGAGGGCGGCTCGACGGATCGGACACCCGAGGTCCTCGAGATGTGGAAGAAACGCGACCGGCGCGTGGTCGTGGTCACGACTCCCACGAGGGAGGGGATTTCCGCCGCGCTGAACCTCGGGCTCGCGCATGCGCGCGGAAAATACGTCGCCCGTCTCGACAGCGACGACCTCATGATGCCGCGTCGCCTCGCCGAACAGGCGGCGGTGCTCGATGCGCACTCCGAGGTCGTGCTCGTTTCGTGCGCGTACGACATCGTCGATCTCGCGGGAAACCGTCTCGGCACATGGAAACGCGACGAGCCGCCCGAGGTCACGGCGTTCCTGCTCCATTTCTTCAACGTCATCGGGGGCCACGGCCAGGTGATGTTCCGGCTCGCAGCGGCTCTCGAGGAAGGCGGATATGCGCGGAAACTTTCCGAGGATTACGACTTGTGGGTGCGCCTGCGGCGCCGGGGACGCATCGAGACGCTGCCGTTCGTCGGTATGGCCAAGCGCACGCACGCGAATCAGGCGCTGGTGCAATCGCTCGAGCGATGGGACCTCAGACACGCGACCTGGAGCGGCATCATGCGCTCGTCGCTCGAGCCCTACCTGCGGCGCACCGTGCGCGACGACGAGATCGCGGCGCTGATCACCGTCTGGCGCCTCGACGGACGCCTCGACATGGCCAGGATCGCCGACGACGTCATGCGACAAGCGTTCGCACGATTTCGAAACGACAATCCGGACCGCGCACTGCAGGCATGTGCACGGAGAAGAATCGCCCGGCAGTGGTATATCGCCGCGCGGAACTTCGCCCGGCGCGGTCATCCGCTCGAAGCGATGAAGTACCTCGCGCATGCGGCGAGCTGGCTCGTCACTCCACGAGTCATCGCCACTGCTTGACCGACCATGGCCTCATGACCGAGAAACGCTTTCCGAAAGAACAAAGACTTCGCCCGAGAAAGTTGCCGACTTCGACGAAGCGGCTTCCGTCTTAGAAATGACGCACGGAGCCCTAACGCCCATCGAGCACGGCCTCGAACATCTCGGCGTAGCGAGAGGCCTGGTGGCGCCAATCCCACGCCTCCACGGCTGCGCGTGCGGCCCGCCCCATTCGCTCGCGGAGCTCGGGATCATCGCGCAACCGGCGCACTTTGGCGGCGATGTCGTCGACGTCGCGGGTGATGAAGAGGCCGTTTTCGGCGTCGCGAATCAACTCCGGCATGTTGCCGACCGGAGTGGTCAGGACGGGCACTCCACACGCCTCCGCCTCGAGGCATGGGTTGGGCGTGCCTTCGCTGTCGCTGGCGCAGACGTAGACGTGCAGCGACTGGTAGAACTCGCGCATTTCCTCCACACCACGCCAGCGATCCTCGCGCGCTGCCAGGCAGAGCTCCGCGCCCTTCACGGCGGCGACCGCGGGGACGATGAACTGGGGGACGCCGCGGTGCGCGGAGGTCTGGTTTGTCAGGCTGCCCGCCCAGCCGACGCGCAGCGGTGCCGGGGGCGGCGGCGCGGCGGCGGGCCGGAAGAAGCTCGTGTCGACGCCGTTCGGCGTGTAGAAGACATCGCGTCCGAGCGCCTCCGCGAGCTCCTTTGCGAGTTTGAGGTTGTTGGCGAATACCGCCCGTGGGAGCTTCGAGAGCATTCTGAGCGCCGGCCTGCGCCACCTGCCGTGGAGCTCATACTCGCTGCAGGCGCCGATCATCAGCCGGTCGCGCACGCGTTCGAAGGCACGCTTCAGGTGCGACAGCCGATCGATCTGCAGCCAGTAGTAGACGAGCACGAGGTCGGCCGCGTCGATGTCGGCCTCGCTGGCCTCCGATTGGTAGCGCGTCACCAACCGGTACTTCCCCGCGAGCGCGGCGGCGAGTGCTCGGGTCTTGCGGTCATGGGCCCAACCGGGCCGATCGACGATGCAGAGGACCAGCGGGCCTGCGTCCTCCATCACCATTCGATGCAGTGCCGGCGTCGAGGCGAAGACGTGTCCAGATCGGCGTCGCTGGCCGTGAAGCGCAGCTCGGCCTGCGATGGAAGACGGATGTCGCCGGGGGTGAGCCGGGCGCGCCAGCCGTGCCAGCCGTTCCGAACCTCGCCGGCGTCGTAGCGCCGGCGCACGTATTTGCGGATCATGTGCTCGCGGCTGAGGATGAGGTAGTGACGGAGAAAGAGCGGCTGCGGCGAAATCCGCCGGCCGCGGAAGCTCGCCTGATGCCCTCCCGTCGGTACCAGCTCCACGCTGGACTGCCGCTGCCAGGCACGGACGAGATGCAATCGTCTCGGTGCAAACGGGTAGTACCAGCGCATAGTGCGCCGGAACTCAGGATGATCGTGATCCGGCGCCTCGCGTGTGGCGACGAAGGTCAACTCGCGGAACTCGACCGCGTTGTAACCGGCGGCATCAGCCTCGGCCAACGCCTCCGCCAGCGTCGGACCCGGACACGGCAACTGCGGGATCTCGTCAGCATCGAGGTGCAGGAACCAATCGGCGGTCAGCTCCGCAGCGAGTTGCTCTTTGCGAGCGAGGATCTGCCGCCAGCGGTAGATGCCGTCGCGCGGCAACGTCTCGATTCCCCGCAGCCCGCGACCTAGATAGCTCGTGGCGATCTCCACCGTCCGATCGGTGGATTCGTTGTCGCAGAGGTAAGCCTCTACGCCGTTGGCGAAGAGGTGCTCCAGGCAACCGCCGATGAACCGCTCCTCGTTGTAGGTGGCGATGATGGCCACGACCCGCGGCGGCATGGTCCGCATGATAGCAGCGCCTTGTTCATCCCCCGCTCACGAGCGGCGCTCGTTCTGCGCCACGCGCTCGATGTCGCGCTTCAGCCGATCGGGCAGATAGATCGTGGTTTTCTTCGCCTTGCCCATGCCATACATAATGCCATACGTTCGCGGCGCCGTCAATCCCGTCCGGTCTGGAAATTCACCGTCAGATCGAACTCCATCGGGCAGGCCTTGCCGCCCATCATGGCCGGCTGGAACTGCCACTGCTTCACGGCCTCGGTGGCGGCGTAGATGAGGGTGGGGGTAAGGGACTGCGTGACCACGGTAGGGTGACGGACGGTGCCGTCGCTGTCGATGAGCACGTGCACGATCACCGGCGCGCTCACCTTTCCGAGCACGGCGCCGAGGGGGTACTTCGGCAGCTTCTTGTACGTGCAGATGGGATCCTGGCGGGTGGGTGATGGGGTGGGTGGATCGTCGTCGGAAGGAGCGGACGTCGACGCCATCGACGTCGGGCTCGCGTCGATCTCCCTCGCCGCGAACCAGGCTCCGGCGCCGCCGAACGGGTTCGTGTCGATCCGCGCGACCTGCGGCGACATCGCCAGCGCCACGTGGCGGTACCAGTCCGCCTCCTCGTAATTGCCGAGTCCGGCCTCGGCCACGGCGCGATAGGCCACGGTCAGACCCATCGTGTACGCGGCGGCCTGGCCGGTGTTCAGGTTGTCCATCATGCTGTTGATCAGCTTGATCGACGTCTTGCGGGCGCGCGAGTAGCGCTGCGACTGCAGATCGTCCGCCGTCGAGTCGAGCAGACCGCGCCAGTTCTGGGCGAACGCGCTCGTGGAGATGAGGAGAAGGGCGGTCGCGAAGAGCGTTCGGGAGCGGGGCATACCGATCTTCCATTGAGCAAGGATCGTGACAAGTCCGCCGCCGCGGCCGTATCTGTAACTCGATGCCGGGCCGCTGTGCCGCAATCGCCGCATTCATCGCTGGCCGCGAAGATGATCTCCCGCTCATCGGCGCAGGCGCGCGGCCCGGTATCCTCCTTGCTCAGCAATCGGTCATGAGCGACGACAAAGGAGCAACTGAAGAGGAAGTCCAGAAAATCGACGTGATCCGCGGCTCCGAGGCCCTCGGCTACGAGGGTGCCGGACGCGAGGAGCACAGCGGCGAGAATGCGCCGAAGGCGCCGGGCGACCTGCAGGGCGAGCTCGCCGACAACACGAAGAAAGATATTCAGGGCGGGTAGGGGCGCACAGCGTGCGCCCGTTTCACCGTTTCTTCAGCGCCTGCAGCCTTCGCTTAGCCTCCTGGTTCTCGGCGGCGATTTGGAGCACATCCTCGTAGCAGCTCTGGGCGCGCGAGGCCAGGCCTTCGCCGCGATAGAGATCGCCGAGGGAGATCAGGGCATCGACGAAATTCGGATCGATTGCCAGCGCGCGCTGATAGCTCTCGGCGGCCTCGCGGAGCCACTTCGGATTGCGCTCCTGGCACGCGCCGAGGAGGTACCAGGCCTGGGCCTGATCGGGCGCGAACTCCACCGCCTGCTTGAGCAGCACGATCGCGCCGTAGTAATCGCCGGCCACAGAGAGCTCGCGCGCTCGCGCGAAATTGTGCTCGGCGATCGAGCGCTGGGCCACGCGCTTCTGCAGCTCGTCGGCGCCGCGCGCGCTGCGCTGCGCGAGCAGCCTGTCGTACTCCTGCCGCTTGACCGGATCCTTGAGCATGGCCAGCGCTTCATCGATGCGGCGGTTGACCGCCTGCACCGAGTCGCGGACGATCGGTGGAAACGTTGCCGGGTCGTAACGCTTCCGCATCTCATCGGCGCTCGAGCTGATCTGTTGCCGCGTTGCCGCGCGGGGCACGTCGAGGATCTGGTAGTGGTCGAGCTGCTGGAGCTGCCGCGACAGCGCCACGGCGCGGAGCGAGCGCTGGTCGCCGGCGCCGATGGCCGCAAGCAGCTCCAGGTCGCGCTGCATGTCGTCGCCGCTCATCTGCTGTTGCTGGCGCGCGTAATCGACGAAGGTGAAGACGCCGAGGGCTAGCATGGCGATGACCACGCGCGCCGCCGACACCGTGTCGACGCCGGAACTCTTCAGGAACGCCTCGATCGTCGACGGGCCGTGCAGCGACTGGGCGATCTGCCGCTCCGCTTCCGTCAGCGGGACGGTATCGAGCGACATCCGCGCGTCGCGTCCCGGCTCGATCTCCCGTTTCAGATCGCCGAGCGAGCGCCGCAGCACGAGGCCGTTCGTGATCGAGCGGATCCCTTCGAGCACCAGCACCGCCGTCGATTGCAGAAACACGCGCTTCTCCGGCTCGATGGCCGGGTTGTCGGTAAACGCCGCGGTTCCCTCGTCGAGGGAGAAGAGCGGCAGGAACTGCGCGGCCATCCAGTCGCGCAGCAGCGACTGCCGCAGCGAGAGGTCGAGGCCGCCCAGCTCGTGGAACCTCGCCACCGCCTCGGTCGGCTCCGCCGCGCCGACTTGCATGGCCTTGTCGGCGGGGAGCGCGCCGCGCTGCACGAGATACGCGGCCAGCGAGTCGTCGGGATTGGAGGAGGTGATGAGCACCAGCTCCCCCTGTGACCAGTGGAGAACTTTTCGCAGCGGATTGCGGAGGATCGTCAGTTGGCCGGTGCGGCGATTCAGCAGGATGTCGCCCGCAATCACCGCGAACGGTGTGATCTCGATCCGCTCCAGGCTCACGCGCGTTGTCCTTTGATGTCGCAGGCTTTTAACACAAAGTGGAAGGTGGCACGAAACGGGCTCGTAACGTCGGTCGCAGGTGTGTCGTAGGTATATCGAAGAATGCGTTGCAGGCTCCCAGTGTTCCGTCTGCCGAGTGCTACCATGACCGCAATGAAGAAGCTCGTTTTCCTGCTGATGGTGTTGCTTCCGATATCAGCAGGCGCCCAGGCCCCCGCAGTCAATTCCGACGATTCTTACGAGTTCATCCTGGCCAAGCTGGCGGCCGAGGATGGCCGTTACGACGAGGCCCTGGCGAAGGTCGACAAGCTCGTCAATAAGAACCCCGACAACGTCGTCTTGCAGTACGAGCGCGCCATGATCCTCGTCGACGCCTCGCGCATCGACGACGCCGAGGCCGCGTTGCGCAAGGTCGTCGCCGCGAAGACCGACTTCTACGACGCCCAGCGCATGCTCGGCCGGATCATCATCGACCGCGCCGGCTCCGACCGCGCCAAGATCGATGACGCCCTCTCGCATCTCCAGGCCGCGTTCAAGATCTATCCGGATGACCTCGCCACCGGCATGGCCGTCGCCCAGATCCTTCTGAACACCGGCCGCTGGGCGGAGTCGGAGAAGGTGCTGGGGACGATGCTCGAGCGCGCGCCCGACCAGCGCGCTATCAATTACCTGTACGGGCAGGCGCTGACGAAGCTCGGCCGCGGCAACGAGTCGCGGCAGTTCTACGAGCGCGCGGTCGAAGTCGACCCGACGTTCGGTCCCGCCGTGCAGCAGCTCGTCGACATCTATGAGGCCGCGAACGAATTCGGGAAAGCGGCCGCGGTGCTGCAGCCGCTCATCGCCGAGGAGCCCGTCAACGTCGAGCTGCAGCGCCGGCAGGCGTACCTGTACCTCCGCGCCGGCGAGGCCGAGAAGGCGCGCGCCGAGCTCAAGGCGCTCGTCGACGCCGATCCGAAAGACACGCGCTCGATCTTCTACCTCGCCGAGGCTTACAACGACCTCGAGCAGTACGGCGAGGCCGACAAGCTCTATCGCAAGCTCCTCGAGGCGACGCCCGACGATCCCGACGTCCTGGCCAGCTACGGCCTGAGCCAGATCGGGCAGCATAAGTTCGACGAGGCGGCCAAGACGTTCCAGGCCATGCAGAAGCTTCCCGAGCTTCCCGAGAACCTGCAGGTGCTGGCGAGGACGCAGCTCGCGTTCATCGATCTGCAGAAGGGGAACTACGCGGCCGCCATCGATGAGGCCCGGCCGGTGCTGGTCTTCCGCGACAAGCCGAACGCGCAGGCGGTCAACACCGCGCTCGAGGCAATGAAGAAGCAGAAGCGCTTCGCCGATGCGGTCGCGCTGCTGCAGCCGCTCGTCGACAAGTACGCGAGCGATCCCTTCGTGAACGCGCGCTACGTCGAGTTCCTCCTCCGGGCCGGCGACAAGGACCGGGCCCGCGTGGCGGCGTCGACACAAGCGAAGTTCGGGGTGCGCAACACCGTCGGCGCGGCCGAGGCCTACGTGCAGAACGAGCAGTACGACGCGGCCGTGACGCTGCTCCAGGACGCGCTCAAGGCCAAGCCTGACGAGGTCGACCTGCAGTTCGAGCTCGGCTCCGCGTACGAGCGCGCCGGCAAGAAGGCGGACGCGGAGAAGGTCTTCCAGCAGATCCTCGACAAGCATCCTGACAACTCCCAGACGCTGAACTACCTCGGTTACATGTGGGCCGAGGGCGGCGTGAACCTGGAGCGCGCGCAGTCGATGCTGCAGAAAGCCGTGGCGGCCGAGCCGCGCAACGGCGCCTACATCGACTCGCTCGGCTGGGTCTATTTCCGCCAGGGGAAGCTCGATCTCGCCGAGAAGTTCCTGACGGACGCGACGAAGCTGCTGCCGCGCGACGCCACCGTGCACGAGCACCTCGGCGACGTCCTGGCCAAGCGCGGCGAGGTCGGCCGCGCCCTCGAGGTCTACCGCGCCGCGCTGAAGCTCGAGCCCGAGGCGAAGGACGAGGCCAAGCTGCGCTCGAAAATCGCCGAGCTCGAGAAGCAGAAGCCGAGCGCGCAACGGTAAGTGAAGGTTCTTAGTTCTTGGTTCTTAGTTCTTAGTTTGGCGCTGGCGTGTGCGACGCGGCCGCCCAGCGGCGAGCCGCTTGCGCCGATCGTTGCGACGACTGCCGCCGAGGCGATGCGCGTCCTCGAAGCGCGCGCGGCGGAACTGAAGGGAGCGCGCAGCCTGATGCGGATGCGCGCTACCAGCGGCGAGCGGACGCAGTCGTTCAAGGCGCAACTGCAGATCGATCCGCACGCCATGCTCCTCACCGCCTACACGCCGCTGAACACGACGGCGATGCGCGTCTACGCCGACGACGGCGGCGTCGTCTTCACGAACGATCTCGAGCGGACCGCGTGGCGCGGCAGCGCCGCGGAGTTCGCGCGCAACTTCGGCGTCTTCGGCGATCTCGCGCCGCGCGACGTGGCCCGCCTGCTGATCGGCCTGCCTGGGTCGCGCGCGGCATCGTACGAGGCCACGCCGACCGGTCTCGCCCGCGCCAGCGCCGGCGACGTGACGATCGCGTACGCGCCGCCGTCGTTCCCGCCGTCGCGCATCACCGTCGTGCGTGGCGCGCAAACGCTCGAGATCGAGAGCCTCGGCACGGTGGCGTCGTCGGACCGCGTCGAGCCGCTGAGCGTGCCGCCCGACTATCGTTGCTGCGTCGCGCCGAAGCTCTGATGGACGTCAAGGCGTACGCCAAGATCAACCTCGGGCTGCGCGTGACGGCGAAGCGCGACGACGGCTTCCACGACGTCGAGACGATCTTCCAGACCATCTCGCTTCACGACACGCTGTCGTTCACGCCGGCCGGCGCGCTGACGCTGACGTGCGACGCGCCGGAGATCCCGACCGATGAGACGAACCTCGTGATGCGCGCCGCGCGCGCCGTCGGCGCGCCGCCCGTAGCGATCGCGCTGCGGAAGCGCATCCCGGCGGGCGGCGGGCTGGGGGGCGGATCGGGCGTACGCGATGCTGCGGCGCTTCTCGCCGCCGCTCGGCCTGGAGCGCGTGCGCGCGATGGTCGACGACGATCTCCTCGGGCACGCGACGGAGCTCGTCAACGACTTCGAGGAGCCGATCTTCGCGGCGTTGCCGCATCTCGCGGCGATCAAGACGCGGCTCTACGAGCTCGGCGCGCGATGGGCGGGAATGAGCGGCTCGGGATCGACAATCGTCGGCGCGTTCCGCGACGCGCCCGGCCGCGACGCGGCGCTGGCACAGTTCTCGTCGGCGATTGCCGCGGAAACTACTGCTGCAGCTCCTGAATGATCGGCTGGTTGACGTAGCCCTGCGGCGTGTCGAAGTAGGCGACGCCCTTGAGCGTTACGGGCTCCCGGTCGCGCATGCTGACGCCGTAGCTGCGCGCGTGCACCCACAACTCGACCGTCTTCTCGCCGTTCGGCGGGATGGGCACGTTGAACGTGTGCTCGAGCGGCTGCGTCAGCGTGTACGCGCCACCAGCCGGGTTCACCGTGCGGAGGCTCAGACGCTTGAAGGTCATCGGAACCGTGGAGCGGTTGCGGATGCGGAGCTCGTACTTCACGTCGAGAGGTCCGTCCGGATAGCCGGCGTCGCCCGGACCGACTGTCTGTTCGATCTCGAATTCCGGCAAGGGAACGTCCGCCTTCGGTCCTTGCGGCGTGGACGAGCAGGCGGCCAGGAAAAGCGCGGCGAAAACGGCAAGCGGCTTCATGGCGGCGATTCTATGGCATGGCCAAGACATTGCTTTTACGTCGTGCAAATGGCGAACCCGGATGCGATCGACCGCGTGGCCCCGACGCTCGAGCCCGACGCGCCCGCGGTCATGCGCCAGGACTGGCATCACCTTCTCTTTTTGCACTGGGAAGTGCCTCCCCAGGAGCTGCAGCGCCTCGTCGCGCCGGAGCTGACCGTCGACACCTTCGACGGCAACGCCTACGTCGGCCTCGTGGCGTTCACGCTCAGCGGCGTGCGGCCGCTGCCGACGCCGCCGCTGCCGTGGATCTCCAGCTTCCACGAGATCAACGTCCGCACGTACGTCCACCTCAATGGGCGCGACCCCGGCGTCTGGTTCTTCAGCCTCGACGCGTCGAGCGCGATCGCCGTCGCCGCGGCGCGCGCCGCGTACCACCTGCCGTACTTCCACGCCTCGACGGAATTCCTGGCTTCGAGCGAACGGATCGACTTCCAGTCGCGCCGCGACGATCCGCGCGGCACGATGCCGGCGACCTCACGCATCCGCTACATGCCGATGGATGGCATCGTCAAGCACGCCGCGCCCGGAACCATCGAGCACTTCCTGATGGAGCGCTACATCCTCTACACCACCGACGACGAGCATCGCCTCTGCCGCGCCCGCGTCCATCACCAGCCGTATCCGATCCAGCGCGCCGACGTCCTCGACTGCGAGGAGACGATGATCTGGGCCGCCGGCATTCGCCGCCCCGAGTCGGCGCCGCTGCGCCACTACGCGAGCGAGGTGAACGTGAAGGTGTATCTGCTGGAAAGGTGTTAGCGGATAGCGGATAGCGGATAGGGGCGACGGAACCTCCTATCCGCTATTCGCTATCCGCTACAACCTGCTTCAAGACCACGCCCGCTGAAACGCGGCCATGTCCTCCGGCACTTCGAGGAAGGTTGCCAGCTTGCCGTCGCGGATGTCGTAGACGTGCAGCGTGCGGTACTCCTGCTTCTTCCCGTTCGCGTCGAACGAGTGGTGCGCGCGCACGATGCCGCCGCGGTCGCTGGTGAAAACGTCGAGTACGACTTCGACGAACGTCCCCGCGGTCGCCTGCATGACCTTTGCGATCAGAACGGGCCCGAAGGCTTCACGCGGGTAGACGCCGGAGACTTTGTTGTCGCCGGGCACGGTGAATGTAATGTCGGGCGTGCAGTGAGAGAGATATCTGGCGAGGTTGCTGTGCGTGAAGGCGTCGTAGGCGTCGCGCAGAATCCGATCGTGATCGTGCAAGTAGCACCTCCGGTTCGACGTACGGGCGGCCAGCGGGTTCGGATGTAGCGATGGTAGGCTTTCGCATTTGGTAACGACAGTCGTCGATTCGGGCGAACGGCTGCGCCGTCAGAACCGGGTTCTGGTCGACCTGGCCCGCCGGCAGTCCGTGCACCTCGATCTCGACGCCGCGCTGCGCGACGTCGCCGTCGCGGCGGCGGAGACGCTCGACGTCGACCGCGTCAGCATCTGGTTCTTCACGGACGACCGCGCCGTCATCCGCTGCGCCGAGGTCTACGAGCGCGGCGAGGCCCACCACGCGCGCGGCGCGGAGCTCCTCGTCTCCGCCTATCCCTCGTACGTCCACGCGGTCGAGACGGAGCGCTCCATCGCCGCGCACGACGTGATCGCCGATCCGCGCACCGGGGCGCTCGTGGCCGACTACCTCCGCCCGCTCGGCATTGCGTCGATGCTCGACTCTCCGATCCGCCGCGCCGGGCAGATCTCCGGCATCGTTTGCCACGAGCACCGCGGCGCGCCGCGCACGTGGACGCCGGACGAGGAGAGCTTCGCCGGCTCGATCGCCGACGTCGTGGCGATGGCCATCGACGCCGAGGAGCGGCGCGAGACGCACGCGCGGCTGCAGTACCGCCTCGAGCTCGAGCGCCTCGTGGCCAGCATCTCCACGCACTTCATCAACCTCGCCCCGGCCGACGTCGACGGCGGAATCGAGGAGGTGCTCGCCAACGTCGGCCGCTTCCTCGGCGCGGAGCGCGCCTTCGTCCACCTCGAGGAACGCCTCTACGAATGGAGTGCGGCAACTGTCAGCCCGAGCGTGAGCGAGGGGCTCACGCTCGGGGTGACAGAGTTGCGGCAGCCGATGGTGCTCAACCGCGCGGCCATCGGCGTCCTCGGCGTCGGTTCCACGTCGCCGCGGGAATGGTCGGAGGAGGCGGTCTCGCTGCTGCGCATCGTCGGGGAGATCGTCGTCGGCGCGCTGCAGCGGCGCAACGCCGATCAGGCCCTTCGCTCCAGCGAGTCGCGCTATCGGCAGCTCATCGAGCGGATGCGCGAGGGCGTCGCCCAGGTCGACAACAACGGCGTGATGCAGCTCGTCAACGACCGCTTCTGCGAGATCCTCGGCTACGCGCGCGAGGAGCTGATCGGACGCAACGCCGACTTCCTCCTCGCCTATCCCTCCGACGTCGAGCTGATGCACGCGAAGATGCGCATGCGCGAGCGCGGCCACTCCGACCAGTACTCCGTGCGCGTCCGCCGCAAGGACGACACGGTGATCTGGCTGGAGATCGGCGGCGCGCCGGTGTACGACGCGAACGGGCGCGCGATCGGCTCCATCGGCGTGCACAACGACGTCACGGAGCGCCGCATGGCCGAGCAGGCCCTGCGCGAGAGCGAGGCGCGCTATCGCCTCATGGCCGAACACTCAACGGATCTCATCTCGCGCTCGACGCTGGCCGGCGTCATGATCTACGCCTCCGACGCCTCCCGCCGCCTCCTCGGCTACGAGCCGACCGAGCTCGTCGGACACTCGATCTATGAGTACATCGACCAGCAGGACGCCGAGGAGGTGCGCCAGCTCTCGAAGCTGATCCACGGCAGCCATCCGATGACGTTCAGCTACCGCGTGCGGCGCAAGGACGGGACGCTGACGTGGTTCGAGACGATGAGCCGCGCGGTGACGGATCACGTGACCGGGAGGACCGTGGAGGTCGTCTCGGTGTCGCGCGACGTGAGCGAGCGGAAGCAGGTCGAGGAGCAGATCGAGCACGAGGCCTACCACGACGCGCTCACCGGTCTGCCGAACCGAAGGCTGTTCCGCGACCGCCTCACGGTCGCTCTCGCGCACGCCCGCCGCATGCGCCAGCCCCTCGGCGTGCTGTTCCTCGACCTCGACCGCTTCAAGTACGTGAACGACACGCTCGGGCACTCCCTCGGCGACGAGCTGCTGAAGGCGGTGGCGGTGCGGCTGAGGGCGGCGCTGCGCGAGGAAGACTCGATCGCGCGCATGGGCGGCGACGAGTTCACGGTGCTGGTCGGCGATCTGCGCAACGTCGACGACGTGGTCAAGGTCGGGCAGAAGCTGCTGGAGACGGTGGCGCAGCCGGTCCGCGTCGAGGGGCAGGACCTCTTCATCACCACGAGCATCGGCATCGCCATGTTCCCCACCGATGGCGACACCGCGGAGATGCTGCTCAAGAACGCCGACCACGCCATGTACCGCGCCAAGGACGCGGGGCGCAACGCGGTGCGGATGTTCACGGCCTCGATGAACATCCGCGCGCTGGAGCGGATGTCGACGGAGAGCTCGCTGCGGCACGCGCTGGAGCGGGGGGAGCTGCAGCTCTATTACCAGGCCCAGATCAACGTGGCCTCAAACAAGATCGTCGGCGTGGAGGCGCTGCTGCGCTGGAACCGGCCCGACGTCGGCGTGGTCGATCCGATGAGCTTCGTGCCGATCGCCGAGGAGACGCGGATGATCGTGCCGATCGGCGAGTGGGTGCTGCGCGAGGCCTGCCGCCAGGCCAAGGAGTGGCAGGGCGCGCGCTATCCCGGCCTGCGCATGGCCGTGAATTTGTCGGCCCGGCAGTTCCAGAGCTCCGATCTCCCCGCGCAGATCGGCGCGGCCCTCGAGGAGACCGGCCTCGCGCCCGAGGATCTCGAGCTCGAGATCACCGAGAGCGTGGCCATGCACAACAGCGAGCGCACCCTGCAGATGCTCCGCCGCCTCCGAGAGATGGGCGTGCGCATCGCCGTGGACGACTTCGGCACCGGCCACTCGTCGCTCAATTACCTGCGCAGCTTCCCCATCGACAGCGTGAAGATCGATCAGGGCTTCGTGCACGAGATCGAGTCGAGCGCCGCCGACCGCGCCATCGTCTCCGCCGTGATCCGCATGGCCCACGGCCTGGCCCTACGCGTGACGGCGGAAGGGGTGGAGACGGAGGAGCAGCTCGCGTATTTGCGCGAGCAGGGCTGCGAGGAGGTGCAGGGATTCCTGTTCGGAAGGCCGAAGCCGGCGGGGGAGTTTTAGGAGCCGCCGCAGGGGCGACCCCAGAGGTGCATATGCCGACGGAATTTCGAAACTCAGAATGCGAATGAAGACGGGAGCGCCCGCGCCAACAGTCTCCCGCATTCTTCATTCTGCATTCGCACTCTAATTTTCTAATTTTCCGTGGCCGATCGGCCTCGAGCTGTTCGAGCGCGCGAGCTGAGCGGGATCGTCAAGAATATCGAGGAGCGTACCGATGAAATCGCAGCAGCCGTGGTTCGCGGATGCGATCTCTCGATCCTATCGATCGAGCATCCCGAGGAGTTTCCGCTCAGGTACCGCTTATCCGGCGGGGGAGCTCGGGGCGTGAGGGACGTGACGTTGGTGCGGCCGGCGGTGTTCCCCGCGGTCTGCATCGCCTGCGGCCAGCCGTCGGCGAGGAGCTGGAAGCTGAAGGTGAAAGAGGGGTTCAACGCGATCCTCGTGCGGCACGAACGCTGGCTGTTCCTCCCGGTTCCGCTCTGCAAGCGCTGCGAGAGCAGGCGGTTCTTCGGTGCGTTCATCACGCCGTCCGCCGTTCTCCTCGGCTGCGTCGCGGGAGCGCTCGCCACGGCCGCGCGTGTCGCCGACATGATCAGTCCCTCGACGCAGTTGTTCGCGATCTTCGCCGTGCTGGCGTGGATCCTGGTGTTCATCAACTTCGGAACCCGCCAGGTCGATTACCGGATCCTCGGCGTCTGCGGCGTTGCGTTCTCGGACGACAGCGTGACGCTGCGATTCCGCGGCGAGCCGCCGGCGCCGATTCTGAAGATGCCGCGCGTGTAGCGCTCAGCCCCGCCGCAGCACGTTCGAGATCACGTCGTTGTAGATCACCACGAGCATCAGCGTGGCCAGGGCGGCGAAGCCGAGCTGCTGGATGCGTTCCTTCACGCGCAGCGACAGGTCGTGGCCGACGACGCCTTCGATGAGCAGGATCATGATGTGGCCGCCGTCGAGGACGGGGATCGGCAGGAGGTTCATGATGCCGAGCTGCAGGGAGATCAAGGCCATGAGGCCGATCATCGGTTTGAAGCCGAGGCGGACGGCGGCGCCGGAGATCCTGGCGATGGCGACGGGGCCGCTCAACTCCTTCACGCTCCCCTCGCCGCGGAGCAGGCGGCCGATGGTCATGAACGACACCCGCGCCAGCTTCACGTTCTCCTTCACCGCGTTCTGCAGCGCCGCGCCGAGCGGCAGCTTCCGGAACTGCACCGGAATGCCGATGCCGCGCAACGGATCGCGCGGGTCGTCCTTTGCGGCCGGAACCGTGACGTTGAAGCGCTTCCCGCCGCGCTCGACGAGCAGCGTGACCGGCCCGCCTTTCGCGGCGGCGAACGGTTGCGTGGCCTCGCTGAGCTGCGTGATGGCCTTGCCGTTCACGGCGACGATGCGGTCGCCGTTGCGCACGCCGCCGCGCGCGGCGGGCGAGCCGGGATCGACGCCGATGACCGGCTCGGTGAACGGATAGAAGCCGGCGATGCCGACGAGGCCGTACTCGTGCTGCTCGGCGACCGGCGTCAGCATCGTCGTGCGGCGCTGCCCGTCGCGAATGTAGTCGACGCGCAGCGGCGTACCGGCGTGCGTGCTCACGATCAGCCGCACATCGTCGAAGTCGTCGACCGCCTCGCCGTCGATCGCCGCGATCACGTCGCCGGCCCTGAGACCGGCCCGCGCGGCCGGCTTGTTCGGGATGATCTCGCCGATCTTCGGCTGCATCGTCGTCGACGGCACGCCGGACATGTCGAGCCCGGCCACGAAGGCGATGGCGATCAGGAGATTCATGGCCGGACCGGCGACGAGGATCAAGAAGCGCTGCCACTTCGGCTTCGAGAGGAACTCGTCGGGCGCGCCGGTACGTCCTTCCTCGGGCGTGTCGCCGGCCATGCGCACGTAGCCGCCGAGCGGGATCAGCGAGACGCGGTAGTCGGTGCCGCCGCGGCGGAAGCCGAGGAGGCGCTTGCCGAAGCCGAGGGAGAAGACGAGGACGCGGACGCCGAAGAGCTTGGCCACGAGGAAGTGCCCACCCTCGTGTACGAAGATCAGCACGCCGAGAACGATGATCAGGCCGAGGATACTGGAGGGAGCGTTCGTCATTCTTTATTTCAGCGGCTCACTGCAACTTCGATTCCGCGCGCAATATGCCGCGCCCAGGCGTCGTACCGCAGCGCGTCGTCGATCGAGTCGATCGCCGCGGCCTCCGAGGCGTGCTTCTCGAGCACGCGGTTCACGACTTCTACGATTCCGGTGAAGGGAAGTTCCCCAGCCAGGAAACGCTCCACCGCCACTTCGTTCGCCGCGTTGAGCACCGCCGGCATCGAGCCGCCGGCGCGGCAGGCCGCGTAAGCCAGCTCGACCGCCGGGAAGCGCTCCGGGTCGACGGGGAGGAAGTCGAGCGTGCGGATCGTGGCGAGGTCGAGGCGCGCGAACGGCGCGGTGACGCGCTCGGGATAGAGCAGCGCGTACTGGATCGGGAACTTCATGTCCGTCGTGGAGAGCTGGGCGATGATCGAGCCGTCGACGTACTCGACCATGGAGTGGACGATCGACTGCGGATGGATGACGATGTCGATCCGCTCCGCCGGCATGCCGAAGAGGTGGTGCGCCTCGATGACCTCCAGGCCCTTGTTCATCATCGTCGCCGAGTCGATGGAGATCTTGTTTCCCATCTTCCAGGTCGGATGGGCGAGCGCGTCGGCGATGGTGATCCCGCCGAACGTGCCCGGATCGCGCCGCAGGAACGGCCCGCCCGAGGCGGTGAGGATGATCCGCTGCACCTCGTCGTGCCGGCCGCAGCGGAGGGCCTGGTGCACGGCGTTGTGCTCGGAGTCGACCGGCAGGATCTCGCCGCCGTGCTCGCGCGCGGCGCGGGTCATGACGTCGCCGGCGGCGACGAGAACTTCCTTGTTGGCGATGCCGACGCGTTTGCCGGCGCACAGCGCCGCGTGCACCGGCGGGATGCCGGCCGCGCCGACGATGGCGGCGATGACGACGTCGGCCGAGGCGAGCGATGCCACCGCGGAGGCATCGCAGACGATCTCGAAACCCGGCCCAACGCGCGCGCGCAACGCGCCGACGTCGGCCGCGTTACGAACGGAGACGAGCTCGGGACGATAGCGCTCGACCTGTTCCGCGAGCACGTCGAGGTTCCCCCCCGCCGCAAGCCCGACCACGCGCAGCTCCTCGGGAAAGGCGTCGACGACGGCGAGCGTGGAGCGCCCGACCGAGCCGGTCGAACCAAGAATCGAAACGTTCTTCACGTTCCCCCTGAGAGCCGAGAGCTAAGAGCTAAGAGCTGCTTCTTCATGCCGACATGATCTTGAACGATTGGAAGTCGTGCACGATCAGGAACCAGTACGAGTAGAGGATCGGCGCGGTGTAGAAAATCGAGTCGAAGCGGTCGAGGAAGCCGCCGTGGCCGGGGATCAACGTCCCCGAGTCCTTCACCGCCGCGGAGCGCTTCCACATCGACTCCGCCAGGTCGCCGATGATCCCGGTGACGGAGAGGAGCACGCCGGCGATGACCGCGTGCAGCAGGGGGAAGGTCTTGAAGAAGGTGAAGTGGATGACGATCGCGGTGATCACCGACGTCGCCGCGCCGCCGATGCCGCCCTCGATCGTCTTCTTCGGGCTGATGTGCGGCGACAGCTTGTGGCGCCCGAAAGTCTTGCCGAAGTAGTACGCGCCGGCGTCGCCGAGCCAGACGACGAGCAGCAGGAAGAAGATCAGCTTATGCCCCTCGGCGAAGTCATTGTGCAGGCGCACCAGCGAGCCGCCGAGCATGCCGACGTAGAGCGTGGCCATCACGGCGATGCCGCTCGACGGCAGCGCGTCGTCGAGGTTCCCCTTGGCGAAGACGTACGACGCCGGGATGAGGATCAGGGCCAGGAAGACGCCCATCTCCACGGAGATCGGCTCGAGGATGAACGCGGCGACGATGAAGAGCATGGCCGCGATGCAGATGACGATCGGAATGCTGTAGCCCTTGCGCCTGCCGAGGACGAGGAACTCGTAGAGGGCCAGCGTGCCGATGATGAAGATGGTGAGGTCGAAGATCGGGTTCGGCGCCCATCCGATGATCCAGATCGCCAGCGGCGAGAGGATCGCCGCCGTGATCTCGCGCGTGAAGCGCGACGAGGCGCGGGCTGCAGCCGGAACGTCGGTCATTTTAGAGCTCATGCCGAGCGCAGCGAGGCATCAGCGGAGCGGCGCGCGACAAGCGGGGATCATCGCACAGGTCATCGCGATGGCGCCGCTGATCACTCGCTACGCTCGGGATAAACTGCGAGGTCATGGGTCAGGCGGGGTTGCCGTCGGCCTCGACGAACATCTCCGCGTCGGAATCGCCGACGCCGCCGTAGCGCCGCTCGCGCGACTGGAAGTCGACGATCGCCTCGAAGAGATGCCTCCGGCGAAAATCGGGCCACAACACCTTGGTCACGTGGATCTCGGCGTAGGCGATTTGCCAGAGGAGGAAGTTCGAGACGCGTAGCTCGCCGCTGGTACGGATGAGCAGGTCGGGGTCGCCGGCGCCGGCGGTGTAGAGGTGATCGGCGAAGAAGGCCTCGTCGATCACGGCGTCGCTCATCTCCTTTTCGCGCAGCAGGGCCATGATGCGGTTGCAGGTGTCGACGATCTCGGCGCGCCCGCCGTAGTTGAGAGCGATCTGGAACAGCAGGCCCCCGTTCTTCGCGGTCTCGTTCTCGGCGTAGCGGAGCTCGCGCTGCACGCTGGGATCGAGCCCCTCCACGCGGCCGATGGGGGTGAAGCGGATGTCGTTGTCCATCAGCGTGGCCAGCTCTTTCCGCAGGTACTCCTTGAGCAGCATCATCAGCGTGGCCACCTCGTAGCGGGGCCGCTTCCAGTTCTCGACGGAGAAGGCGTAGAGGGTGATGACGGGGAGCTCCAGCCGGGCCGCGGTCTCGACGATCTCGCGCACCGAGGCGATGCCGGCGCGGTGGCCCTCGACGCGGGGAAGGCTGCGCGCGCGCGCCCATCGGCCGTTGCCGTCCATGATCACGGCGATGTGCCGCGGCAGCCGTTTCAGATCGACTTTTTCGAGGAGAGTCTCTTCGATCGAGCCGGGTTCGGCGAGCTTGCGGAGGTCGATCATCTGGAACGGATGATGTTAGCACTAGGAAGCAGCGGGTAGCGGGCAGCGGGCAGGAGACGCGGCGTCATTCCCCTGCTCGCTGTCCGCTGCTCGCTAATACCTGACCTCCCAGAGCACCAGCCCCTTCGCCGGCGCGGTCCATCGCGCCTCGGCGAACGAGACGGCGTCGAGGCTGCCGCGGCCGACTTCGATGAGCGTGCCGGCGAGGCGGCGGACCATGGTGCGGAGGAAGCCGTCGGCGGTGACGGTGACGACGACGGCGTCGCCCTCGCGCCCGACGTCGATCGACGCGATGGTCCGCACCGTCGTCGTCACCTCGGGCGATGCGACGGTGAAGGCGCGGAAGTCGTGCTCGCCAACGAGCTCGCGCGCGGCGCTCTGCATGCGCGCGACGTCGAGCGCCTGCGCAACGTGCGCGTGCGTCTCGTACGCGAAGACGTCGGCGATCGGCGCGTTCCAGATCTGGTAGCGATACGTCTTCGCCTTCGCGGCGAAACGGCAGTGGAAGTCGTCGGCGACGCGCTCGGCCGCCGTCACGCGGATGTCGTGCGGCAGGAGGTCGTTGATCCCGAGGATGAGGCCGCGCGTCGGGATCTCGAACGGCACGTCCGCGTGCGCGCGCTGCGCCCGCGCGTGGACGCCGGCGTCGGTTCGCCCCGCCCCCTCGACGCGCATCGGCGCGCCGAAGAGCTTCGCCAGCGCGGCCTCGACGACCTGCTGCACGCCCACCGCGTTCGTCTGCGTCTGCCATCCGGCGTAGCGCGTGCCGAGGTATTGGAGCGTGAAGAGGATGCGCAT
>WNGF01003996.1_pt1 | contig 21736 bp, 20 predicted proteins | sample 5400641 | NCBI WGS metagenome assembly WNGF01 (sample SAMN13153371, study PRJNA577476) | soil metagenome | isolation source: 80 cm soil or saprolite under grassland replicate 2 | place: USA:California | collected 2016-06-15 | reverse complement strand
AAGCGGTGCGACGACGTTGAGCGACATGCCCCACGGGTAGAAGTTCAGCATCGTATTCGGAAACAACCAGAAATAGAACGCGGCGACGGCTTTGCCGTGGTCGGGATGATCCTTCGGAAGATCGAATACAGTTTCGCCCGGGCGCGCGAGTCCCATCTGCAGACTTCCATGGGTGAAGAGCTCGGTGTAGTACGACCCGTAATCGAGCTGCTCGGAGAGTCCCTGATGGACGTAGGGAATGTGGAACTCCTCGAGGTAATTGTCGCAGTACAACGCCCAGTTGGCGTGAATGAGGTAGTCGCGCGACGTAGCCTGGTCGCGTCTGAACTCGTCGAATGGCATCCATCCGACGCGATGCTCGACCGGCGCGATCCATTCAGAGAACGGGACCGAAGGCGTAATGCCCGTGAACAGGAGTGGTCCCCATTTTTCCAGAGGGAGTCGCGGAAGATTGTCGGCGGGCGAGGGAAACCCTTCGGCGCCGTCGAACTCAGGCATCGAAACAAACGAGCCATCCATCGCGAAGCGACGGCCGTGATAACGGCAGCGGAGGCTTCGCAGGTGACCCTCGCCTTCGACGACGAGCGCTCCGCGATGGGTGCAGACGTTCGACAGGCAGCGCACCGTCGCGGAGTCGTCGGACGCAAGGACGAGCGGCTCGTCGAGGCAGCCGTCGAGGAGAGTGAAGGGAAGCACGTGACCCGGCGCCTTGACGCGTCCGGCATCTCCCGCGTACTGCCAGCTCCGCGCGAACACTCGATCCTTTTGTAGCTCGTAGAGGTCCGGATTCGAGTACGCGCGGGCCGGAAGCGTGAACGCCCGCCGGATCTCCGGGCTAATTTCAATCGGAGCGGATGCTGCGGACTTCGTTCGGTTGCCGGCCATGCCTGAGATTACGACGTTTCGTCGAAACTTCCAGCGGGCGAATACAGTAGGTAAACGCAACAGGAGACGACACCATGTTCAATCTCATTGCGCTGGCGATCGCTGTGGTCGCCGCCATTTTCGGATACAACGCCGCCAAGCGATTTGTCCGTGACCGCCTCCGCTACGTGGAGGGCGCTCACCGTCCCACTGCCCCGATCATCGCGGGAATCGCGGCTTTTCTGATCGCGTTGCCGATCGTCGGTCTTTTGCCGATAGTTGGAATCGGAACGGCGATCACCTTCGCCCTCAGTGTGGCGGGCGGCGTCGCCGCCGGCTCGCGGGACGTGAAGAGTGGGAATTATACGTCGCTACCGAGGGTGTAACTACAACTGCGAACTGCGAACTACCTGCGAAATCCGAATTAACTGCGAACTTCGAACTAGTCCGCGGTAGTCCGAGTAGTCCGCAGTAGTTCGCGGTTCGTAGTCAGCTCGCAGTTCGCAGTCAGTTCGCAGTTCGAAGTGTCTTATGCCCTCCCTCATAATCCGTCTTAGAAAAGGCCGTGATGGCCCTAGTAGCCTCTCCTGCACGCGCCCCGACGGAACTCAGACTTGGATGCGCGTCCATGATTTCTTCCCGCTCCACGACCTGACGCACTACGCGGTGGAGAGCACGCTCGGGCTTAGCGAAGCGTTCTACGGTCTCGTCCTCGCCGGCTGGAACATCACCGACTTCGGAACGCCGGGCGCTGCGTCGCGGACACCACCCGAAGCGGTGCACGCCGAGCATTACGTCTCGATCATTCAGCGTGAGTTTTTCTCCCGTGATTTGAAGACCGTCGAAGAGTTCAATGACGAGATGAGCTCGTTCGCTGCCCGGATGGGACCTTTTCCGGTTCGGCCGGTAAGTGAGGATGAGCTCACTGAAATGAGGGCGAAGATCCACGAGCTCGCGAACCGATGGCGCTCGCTCACTCCTGGCGAGTCGATGGAGGTCGAGTTCTCGGTGGCGTAAGTCCTCGGCGCTCCGGACCCATCGCCGAGGACTGTCACGCCAGGGGACAACGATCTGTCCGATCAGGATGACAGATGAGTCCGTCCAAGTGCGCAACGGAAATCTCAAGTTCAGCAGCCACAACCGCTTATCCGCGCGAACAGTTTCGCTTTCTCCCGGCATTCCTCCTGCCCTCGCCGTACTCGAATCACGGCTCATTGGAGGAATCAGTGATCACGAAACTCGTCCGACTCTCTGCAGTCGCAGTCCTTTTCGCATCTCCCGCGGCGGCACAGCTCAAGTCGGCTCAAACTCTGTCTGTGTCACCTTATGCGGGCTACATGACGTTCGGCAATCTCGCCGACGGTCCGCTGGGGACCAGCCTCAAGAACGCCAGCGCGCCGGTGTACGGCCTGCAGGCGAACCTCGGACTCGGCAGCATGCTGTCGGTGGTCGGAAATGTCGGCTATTCCGAGCCCGATCTCCGCGCCGGAATTCCTCTCCTCGGCGGCATCACCTTCGGCAAGAGCAAGGTGCTCATGTACGACGCCGGGCTCCAGCTCAGCGCACCCGGATATGGAACCGGTGTGCACGGACTTTTCCCATTCGTTCAGGTGGGCGCAGGGGAAATGCGCTACGACGTGAATGTCAGCGGGATCACCCGACGTGCGACGAATACTGCATTCAACTTCGGCGTCGGTGCGGACATTCCCATTGTTCCGAATTTCGGTCTGCGCATCCAGGCCAAGGATTACATCGGCAAGTTCGACTTCAATGAGGCGACGTCACTCAACGTCGACAACAAGGAGTCGCACAATATCGCACTCAGCGCCGGATTGAAGCTCAGCTTCTGAAGGCGCGGCTGGTCACCGGCGGGTGGCGACGCACGCCCGTCCGGCGATCAGTGGCAGCGAACGTCAATGGGATCGGGGCTGCCGTAGTGCAACGCCTGAAAATGCGGTTCGCCCGAAGTGTGAATCGTGAGCACGAAGAGATTCGAGAACTCCGTGTCGCACAGGTTGTGAATTCGCGGTCCGCCGAGGGCGTTGATTATTACTGGCACGGTGTTCGTGTGACCGATCACAAGGACCGCCCCACCGCGGTGCCGGAGGACGGCTGCCGCGACGCTGTCTGCGTGGGAGCGAAGGGACACGATCAGCGGCACGATCTCCGGCGAGATGTTGCTGCGCGTAGCCAGTGGCAGCGCGGTCTGCTCAGTCCGTCTGAGGTCCGTGACGATGATGGCCGTCACACCCGCGGACGCCAGCCGATCAGCGAGCGCACCGGCCCGAGCCTCTCCGAGGTCGCTGATATCCACATCGGGATTGCCATCCTGTGGCGTCGCCTTCTCAGCATGTCGGACGATGTAGACGGTGGTGTCTCCGGGTCGGGCAGCTGGAACAGTCGCGCAGGCGGTGGCCGCTGCGCAAAAAACCACAAGCAGTGCGCGCCAATTTTGTCGGCGGCGTGAAATCGAAGGATTTGACATCCGGGGGAATTAGGGAGTGTGCGCCAACTTTGCAAGAACCTCTGCAATTGGCCAGGTCACATAACGACCGGCCAGCGAGCTCATTTCACCGTTGGCAGAGGACGTGAAAACTCCGTATGCTTCGGAGAATGCGTTACATCAATTGTAGTACCCCTCAGGCGCTGTGTGTTGCGGTCGTGTTCCTGGCGGCTGGATGCGACACTGGCTCGCCAAGCAAGACGGCGGATGAGATTGCGGCTGATTCAGCTCTTGCCGCCGATCTCGCGCTCTCTAATCGCGATACGCTCCTGATCGATTCGATCGGTCAGTACACTCCGCCACCGCCATTGGGTGACAGTACGGCACCAGTGGCGGCACCAGTCACACCGGCGCCCGTATCACCACCGCCTCCGACACGAGCACAGCGTCCCGCGCCGACGCCGGCCGCACCGACTGCGCCGACGAAAGTCACCGCTGCGCCCGTCGCACCGCGACTCACCGGCACGCGCGCGTGCAGCTCACCGAGGCTAGAGAATCAGAACACCTGCGTGCGCGTTCTTCTTGCCGATGCGGACATGCGTCTCAACCGGACGTACCGTGCTCTCATGACAGAGATGCGACGCCAGGAAGGAGTGCGGGGAGACGCGAAGGACCCGCCGTCGGTGGAACGCCTTCGTGTAGCGCAGCGAGCGTGGCTCGTCTATCGGGACAACGAGTGCCGTCGCCGCGCCCGGGGCAAGGAGGGCACGTTGTGGGCGCGGCCGCGTGTTCGGTGTCTCGCCGAGTTCTCGCAGAGGAGAGCCAACGAGCTGGCGGATAATTTCAGTCGGTTAACCGCTCAATAAGCGTTTGTTGTTTCTAAATCCACCGCCTCACTCTCGTGAGATAACTCCTGTACTCCTCGCCGAACTTCCTTTCGAGGTACCGCTCCTCCCGCGCGATCACTCCCCGATCGATCACCAGGAGAACAACGGGTAACAGAACGAGCGGCCAGATTGTTCCGATAATGAGCGTTAACCCGAGGTAAATGAGCGTGTTCGCAACGTAGATGGGATTTCTCGAATGGGCGAACGGCCCTGTCTCGACTATCGAGGTTGTAGGGCGATAGGGAAGAAGAGTGGTGCTCGCCGCCTTGAGCTCACTCGCTGCGGCAATGCCCAGGGCAATACCAAATCCGAGGAGGAGTCCGCCCATGAAGTCGATGGTTCTCGTCGCAGGGAGCGGAAGGGGATACCAACGGTTCAGGAGATAGCCGACCAGCAATCCGGCTGCATGAATGAGCGGCGGCGGCGCGATCGCACCGGCGCTCTCGCTCTCGCCGTTACTCATCGTCCTCCGGCTTGATTTCCACCGGCGGGATGCGGCCGTCGAGAACCGCGTTTGCAAGATCCACATCCGACTCGCGAACGACAAGTCTCACCGGGTGCAGCGTATTAAGCCACGGCAGTGTGCCGCCGGCGCTGTCGGTCATCACACTCGACGGAATTCCGTTCGCTTCCAACGTCGCCTCGGCGATGGAAGCTTCCATCTCATTTGAGAAAGTGCGAATGACGAATAGTCCGCCGGAGCCCTCGAGCATGACGACTACCTACGGAATGATCCGCGCTTTCATCTCCGGCTGAATCATGATGTGCGCCCATGGCTTTCCCGGATACATGATCCACGGTCCGCCGGCGATGGGATTCGACGACAATCCCGTCGACTTCTCAGTCGCGTTGGGGATGTAGACGACGTACAGATACTGCGCTCCATTGATCGCGCCGGTCGCTGCATCGACGCTGTCGCGTGGAGCGAAATACTGGTAGAGCGCAGCCGATCGCGGCATCGTGTATCTCCCGGCCCTGATGTCGGCCGCGCGGACACTGTCGATTGCCTCACGCGACTTCTTCATCGCCTTGAGCTGTCTTCCGCGCGCCATGAACGGCTCGAGAGAACGATGATAGCACGAGACGTGGAACATCTTTCCCGTAGGATCATCGGCGAGGCAGACCATGTCATTGTTCCCTTTCCGTAGCGTCACGAACCGACCGTCGTCAGTGTAGCCGAGCACAGTTGCACCGCCTCGCAGATCCTTGGGTGCCGGGCTCACCGCTGCGGCGATCTGCCGGTCAACCGGCGCGTACTTCACAGACGAAGTCTGAGTCTGCGCACCCGCGAGGGCGGCAACGAAGACAAGTGCCACGAAGCCCAAGCGAACCCTTTTCATCGATTTATCTCCCGCCATTGGCTGTTTTGAGCTTCGATATCGCTGGATCTACTCGCCCACCGCCATTTTGCCCTTTCCTTCGCTCACGACTTTCTGCATCGCTTCCGATGGCATCTGCTCGTAACCCTTGAATCGCTGGACGAACGTTCCGTGTCCGTGCGTCTTGGAATACAAATCGGTAGCGTACAAGTGCAGCTCAGCTTCCGGGACGATCGCTCTCACTCGCGAATACCCGTTGGGAAGGGAATCGGTGCCTAGGATGTGTCCGCGCCGAGAGGATAAATCGCCGAGTACGTCACCGAGGTAAAGGTCGGGCGTCGTGATCTCGAGCTCGTCGAGCGGCTCGAGCAGAATCGGCTTGCACTTCGGCGCAACGGTGTTGAACGCGAGTATTCCTGCCATCTTGAAAGACATCTCGTTCGAGTCCACCGAGTGGTACGACCCGTCATACAGCTCCACTTGGAAGTCCACCATCGGGTATCCGGCGAGCACACCTCTCGCCGATGCTTCCTGAATTCCCTTGTCCACCGCCGGGATGAATTTCGAGGGAATTGATCCACCGACGATCGAGTTGACGAAGCTGTAGCCTTTGCCACGCGGAGTGGGCGACATTCTCACCCAGCAATCGCCGAACTGTCCGCGGCCGCCCGACTGCTTCCTGTGCCGTCCCTGACCCTGTCCCTTGGCAGCGAGAGTCTCGCGATAGGCGATCTGCGGCCGCTTGAGCTCAGCCTCGACGCCGTACTGCCGCTTGAGATGTGACATGACGACGTCGAGGTGCCGCTCGCCGACTCCGGCGACGATCGTCTCATGCGTCTCCGGATTGTAGTGCGTCTGGAACGTCACGTCCTCGTCGTGGAGCCGGTGCAAGCCCTGCTGGAGCTTTTCCTCCTCGCCACGCGCTTTCGCATGAACCGCGTAGACGACGCGGGGCTCGGGGAATTCGATTCCGGGAAGGCGGACGGGATGCTCACGCGTGGACAGCGTGTCGTTGGTATGGGTGTTCTTCAGTTTGGCGACGCAGCCGATGTCTCCCGGATGGAGGAATGCCACTTCCGTGCGATCCTTTCCCTGCGGAATAGTGAGATGCGCCATCTTCTCGGCGATGCTGCGAGTTGCGTTGTACGCGTCCTGGCCGTTGTGGATGATTCCTGAATACGTCCGGAAGTAGGAGACATCGCCGACATGCGGCTCCGCGTGCGTCTTGAATACGAGCGCGGTGAATGGAGCGTCATCGCGTGGGTGGATCTCCACCGTCCTGTCGCCCTCTGCGCCGACGAACGCGTGCAGCTCCTCCATCTCGTACGCAGTGGGCATCAGCTCGACCAGCTTCGTAAGCAATGCCTGCGTGCCGTAGGTGAGATCGGACGAGCAGCAGAAGAGCGGGAAGAGCTCCTGCCGCTTCATCGCCTCCTTCATTGCATTCAGCGCGTCAGTACGCGCGATCTCTTCGCCGCCGAGATAGCGCTCGAGGAGGATGTCGTCGGTTGCGGCAATCGTCTCGATGAGCTGCTCGTAGTATTTGTCGAACTTCGACTGCTGGTCGGACGGGACATCCACTTCGTCGTACTCTCCCGTCTTCGTTCCTTTCTTGAAGAGGTGGGCTTTTTTGTCGAAGAGGTTGAGGATGCCGTGGAAGTCGGGCCCTTCACCGATCGGCACTTCGACGGGGATCACGCGATTGGTGAGCTTCGCCTTGATTCCCTCGAAAACCGAATCGAACGAAGCGTGCTCCTTGTCGATCATCGAGACGACGAACAGGACAGGATCCTTGCGCGCCATCGCCTCGTTGAACATCCGCGTCGTCCCGACCTCGACGCCACCTGTGGCACTGACGACGACGAGTGCGCCGTCGGCGGCGGTCAGCCCCGCGATCGCATCACCCTGAAAGTCGGAGTAACCCGGCGTGTCGAGCAGGTTGATTTTGGAGTCCATCCACTCGGCATGGGCGCATGCGAGGGAGATAGAAAAACCGCGCTCCGTTTCTTCCTTTGTGAAGTCGGTCAGCGCGGTTCCGTCACGGACAGAGCCATGACGCTTTGAGGATCCGGACACGAATGCGAGGGCGTCTACCAGTGTGGTCTTGCCGCTCGCGCCGTGTCCGACGACGGCAATGTTGCGAATTTCTTCGCTTCTGTACTCGCGCATAATGACGGCTTTGCTCCGCGAGAGGTGGGATACGTATGCCCCAGCGAGGCCGGACGTGATGGCGGCGCTTGGGGCTCTCGAAAAGTGGGCCGAGCGCCTATCGGGGGGCAAGGGCTGGACGGGACAAAACGGGCAGCGGGCAGCGGGTACGGGTAGCTGGTACGGGCAGCGGATAACTGCGAACTGCGAACTAACTACAGACGCGCGATCGCGATAACCGAATAGAGAGCCGCATTCAGCGCGAAGATGCTCAGCCCAAGCCGGATGTGCGACCGGCGAGCGGCCTGGCGCGACGTGCCCGGGCGAAAGACGTAGTGCTGAAGAAACCCGTCCTGATACGGCTCGACGCCGCCCTTCGTCAGGAATTTCTTCTCCAGTGGAGTGAGCGGGCAGCCGAAGTCGAAGAGAAGGGTACCCATCGCCCAGGTGACAGCGGCTACGTGCAGGAAGAGCAGGCCGGGCCAGCGGAGGACGAAGAAGGCGCCCGCCAGGACGAAAACGATATAAGCGACATGCGCCGCGGTATTGAGCCGGGCCAGCATCCGGTAGATCATTCGCCGAATCGTAAAAACATCCCCAACGTGGAGCAACCGCCTGTGCCAGCACTCTTCATCGCGATCGGAGTCGCCGCCGGAATCCTGTCAGGACTGTTCGGCATCGGGGGCGGCATCATCATCGTACCGGCGCTGATTCTGATCGCGCGACTGTCGCCCATCGCGGCAACCGGAACATCACTCGGTGCCCTGCTCCTGCCCGTCGGTGCCCTCGGCGCCTGGGAGTACTACCGGCGTGGAAACCTCAACATCGCTGCGGCATTGTGGGTCGCGCTGGGTCTGTTCGCCGGGGCGTGGATCGGCGCGCGGCTAGCCCAGACCTTGTCGCCGCTCCAGCTGCGACGGATGTTCGCCGTGTTCCTGGCGATCGTCTCTATCAGGATGTGGGTCGCGTAAACATCGATTCGGACGACGCGTCCATTCACCATATCGGGCAGCAGTCCTTCCTGGCTCCGTTTCGAGTCAGATCCCGAATTGTTGGAAATGGTGATCGATATGCTTGTAGGTGAGTGCGCCCCACAGCTTCCGGCTCATTTTTCCGAAAGCCGGATGTTCCGGCGAAGGCTTCGTCGCCGGCTGTGCGCCGAACTCGTCGATCAATCGCCGCAGTTCCTCTTTTGCCGCGTTCCAGTCGGTCGGCTCGCCGACGATGAGCTCGGGCGCAGTGGGCGCGCCCTTTGGAAAAGGCGGACCATAGATGATCAGATGCTTTATCCCGGGATAGCGGAGCGGCGTCTTCCGACCGGTGACCTGCAACTCGCCGGTCGACATCTTCATCGCCTCGTTGAGGTGGGCGAGCATCTGTGGGGCGTTCATCTTCCCCCAGCGGGCGGTCGCGTTCGGCTTCAGCTGTTCGAGCCGTGCGAACAGCGTATCACGGCATTCTTGATTCCAGAGTGAATTCATTGGCGCGTACCAAGCGTCCGCTTCATGTACGAAGCTATCCCTTAAAGCTCAAGTAGCGGTTCAATCTGAATCAAACCTTCGTTTCCTTGTTTTCGGGGTTTGTTCGGGCTACAATAAGGCAGATTCCATGACCTCGGCAGCCCCCGTTCTCGACCTCCGCTCGCTCCTCGAGCAGCGATTCCCCGATGCGACTCCGGTCACGCATCGGACTGCGGAGCCGGTCACGACTGGCATCGAGGCACTCGACGCAATCCTTCCCGGCAGAGGTCTCCCCCGCGCCCGGCTGTCGGTATGGATGCCGAAAGGTGGGGCTACGGCAGTGCTGCGCGCCGCCTGCGATGCAACCGTCGCCACCGGGGAGCGCGCTGCATGGATCGACGCGATGGGAACTATTGCCGGTGAGTTCTGGAAGGACGGACCGGTGCTCGTCAGGCCATCGAGCCGAGTGAATTCGCTGCGCTGCGCCGAAGAGCTGCTGAGGTGTGGAGGCTTCGCGCTTCTCGTTCTATCGGGGAGCGAGCCTCAGGGAACCGAGATGGTCCGTCTCTCCCGCGCCGCGCGCGAAGGAGGAAGTGCATTCGTCGCGCTCACTCCGCACGCGTCGATGGCGAGCCTTCGACTTGTGTCGCGGATCCTCCCGCACAGCTACGAGTGGCGGAAGTCTCCATTCGGCGAGCCCGCCGAAGCGTGGTCGGCAACAATCCAGGTTCGGGCGCAATCGCTGGGATGGAACAGGAAAGCTGATCTGAGTGTGCGGATAGAGAGAGAGGAATTGAGAATGGCGCTCGATGCCGGGCTACCCGATCGGAGAGGGGCGCCTGCGGTCATTTGCATCTCGAAGGCGGGGCGTTAGCCGTCGGCGCAACGCCTGCGAGGTAAAGGGAGCGCACGGTCGGAATCGGAATCGGTCCGTAGAGAAGGACCCGATCGTGGTACCGGCAGAGGTTGAACGCCGCGCGTTCCTTTCGCTCGACTTCGTTGCGCAGGCTCGTCCACTCCTGTACGCCAGCCATGTAGGTCATGAGCTGCACGTAGTCGAGCTGCGCACGCTGGAGCTTGGCTTCCGCCTCGGGACGCTCCTGGAATCCGTCGCGCATCATCATCGTCACCGCGTCTTCACCCTTCATTCCCATGGTGTGCAGTCGCACGTCGATGATCGTGTTCGTGTAGATGCGAAGCATCCCCTTCAGCGCATTGAGATGCATCTTCACCGGATCGCCGGCATTGACGCCTTGCTGCTCCATCATGTGCTCGCTGTATACGGCCCACCCCTCGATGTAGGGACCGTTCCCGAACACCGCGCGTAGCAGCCGGCGCCATCCCGGAATAATGCGATTTGCGTAAGCGCCCTGAACGAGATGACCCGGAACCGCTTCGTGAATCGAGATCTGAAGGAACTTGTACTTGTTGTATTCCCGCATCTTCGACTCGGCGCGTTCCTCCGCCCAATCATGCGAGATCGGCGTCACCCAGTAGAATGTCGAAAGGTTCGGCTGCAGCGCGGGCGCGAAGACTGCTCCTGCTACGCCGTAGATGCCGCGCATGAAGAGCGGCGTCGGTATCACGCGGATGTTGGAGAAATCGGTGAGCGACAGAATACTGTGCTCGCGGACGAACTTCTCGAGCATCTCAACGTCCTTCATTCCCTGCTGCACGAGCGAATCGCGATTGGCGTGCTCGGACCCGATTCGCGCCACCACTTCGCCGACGACGGAGTTCGTGTACGCCTCTCTGTCGTCGGCCGCGTGCCGATGTCCCGGGAACCATTGTTCGTGGAGCGGCTCCGACAGTCGAAGCATCTCCGCGCGAGTGGTCCGCATCGAGTCTTCCGCCGCTTTGAGCAGTTCTTCGGGTGTCCCACTCACCTGGAGGTAGTAGCGGAACTTCGAAGCGAATCTGTCGCGACCCATTCGCCAGTCGCGCTGCTCCTTTTTGGGAAGATCATCGCGGACGAAGGCGTTGAAGCGGTCGAGTGCCGCCAGTGCGGGACCCTGCGCCTTTGCGTAACGCGCCTCGGATGGAGTGCCTTTGACGAAATCCGCGCCCATCCCCTTGATCAGATCCTTGACGCCGTCTACCGACTCTACCGCCACGCGTCGGAACACGTCGTTCGACGCAATGAGGTTGGACGTCGCGACCTCAAGGAATGCCGGGATCTGCTCGAGCCGAGCTGTGAGGTCTCGCGCGCGCACCGCCTTTGGCGCGTACTCGAGCGATATGTTGCTGAAGAGAGCGGAGCCCAGGTTTTCCGAATATGACTGGGGCTTCCACTCGTAGAATCGCTCCTGATAGAGACTGAACACCGCGAAAGCGACGACGTTCTGGAGCAGGTCGTAGTCGGCGCGAGTCTGAGCGTCGAGGTCGGCGGCGCGAATGCGGCTGAGGCGATCCTTGAATCCGTTGTAGTAGGCCTTTTGTCGGGAGATGGATACCGGCGAAAAGTCGTCCAGCATCTGATCGAGATGCAGGGTACGTCCGGTTCGCCGATCGGTGTAACTGTGGAGACCAGTCTGCGTCGCATTTGCCGGCGAGAAGCTGAGTGAGGTGTAGACGAATTCGTTGGCAAGGGCAGGGAAGCTCGAGGGCGCATTCGTCTGTGCGACAGCTTTGGATGACAGTGCAAGCAGCGTTGCCATCGGAACGACTGCGAGTGATCTGCTCAGCAACAAGATCTTTTTGCGCATGTCAGGTTGGGTGGTAGGGAGGGGAATCTACGGCGCGGAAGGCGATCGGCGATCGGAGACGTCCACATCGATGTGGAGAGTCACTCCGTTCCAGGTCTCGTTCGTATCGAGGATGCCCTGCCAGATGTTGGCGAAGTCGTAGCCGATGTCGGTTGGCTTGCTGGCGCGCGTAAATCCGACGCTAGTCGACAGCCAGAAGCGCGGATCGACGGTCGCGCCGACTGCGGTGAAGAGCTCCTTCACATTCGCGTAGACGGCCGGCGCGTTGAACTTGTGGACGTAGATGCCCGGCCTGAACCGTCGATCCGCGAGGATCCGCTCGACCCAGGCGCGGTAATACGCCGTCATCTCCGGCGGGATGGTCTCCATTCGCTCGAGGTCGAGATAAACCCAGCTGCCCAAGGGAAATCCATTCTCGAGCATTCGCGCAATTGCATCATCGGCTTCAGCGAGGCCTTGCTCGCGTGACAAGAGAGTGCGCGAGCAGGTGACGCTCTGCTCTGCGGCGATTCGAGGATGCGCGAATGGAATCGATATCGCACCCGGAACATCGATCACAGGCAGTCCCTCGAACGTCTGCTGACCAACGTAGATTGCGGCGAGTCCCCATCCCATCGCCTCGAGTGTCGCGCGCTTCCCGTTCCACGTGGTGTCGCGGTGACATGGTGCCGGCAGGTAGTAGCCAGACCAAACGAAGGGAGAACCCGGAGCGAGCCACGCCCGCATCGCTGCGTCGCCGGGATAGATGCTGGTGTCGAAACCCGGGTACACGGTGGCTCCTTCAGGACCCGTGACCCTTTCGGAAGAGCATGCGACTGCCGCGGTGATGAGGACCGCAACGGGCCATGGCTTCGCGCTCGCCCATTTCTTGCTTTCGGTATTTATTCGGGATACTTTCGGAGGCCCAATTGCTATGACCTTCATCTGCCTCTGGAGTCCGAGCTGGAGCGAAAGCTCCCTTATCCGTTTCGCCACGAGCGCTTTGAAGATCGCGCCCAAGGTGGCGGTGGATGTTGGCAAGGGGCTCATCTGGGCCGATGGACGCAGCTTGGATTCAAGCGCAATAGCGCGTGATTTGCTGACAGCAACAGAACAGTATCAACTCACTAAAGCGCAAGTAGCCATCTCTCGCATACCAATCGCCGCCGAGCTCGCGGCACGCATCGCGGGACCAGATGATGGATCAGTTTCGGCTACAACCATTGTGCCGCTCGGGGGTGAGCGAGAGTTCATCGCTCCGCTCTCGATCTCGGTGCTCGCTCCGTCGAAGGCGGTGGAGTCGATGTTCGAGGCGACCGGGATCGAGCGATGCGGTGATCTCGCTCGACTCGAGCAGGAGGCGGTGGAGGTCAGATTCGGCGGTGAGGGTGTGGAGCTGTGGCGGCTTTCCCGCGCAGATGACAGGCGTCCGATCTTTGCGTCGCCGCCGAGGTCGCTGCCGGAATCGTCGATGGACTGGGTGGACTATACGCTCAGGGATCCGGAGCGACTCGTGTTCGTGATCAACGCGCTGGTGGACAACGTCTGCGGCGCGTTGTCGAGCCAGGGTCAATGCGCGCGGGAAATGACATTGACGTTCTCGCTCGCGAACCGAACGACGTACGATCATCTGGTGCGTCCGGCGCGATCTACAGCGAGCCGGCGCGCGTGGATGCGTCTCATCAGGACGCACCTCGATACGATCCGGCTCGCCGATGCGGTGACTGGAATTGCGCTGCGCGTGGAATCGGTGACTGGAGAAGTCGAGCGTCAGGGCGACGTCTTCGATCGCGGGTTCGCGACCGCACGTGCGACGGAGGAAGCGGTAGCGCAGCTACTTGACGATCAGGGTGCGGTGATCGTAGTGCCGGAGAATACGAGGCATCCTCTCCTCGACCGGCGGACGCAGTGGGTTGCGCAGGCTCCGGATCACGCGGCGCGAACCGGCGTGACACACGGATTGACTGTGGAGCCGCGTCTCACGCTTCAATTGCTCAGCTCACCTCGCCGGATCTCGGTAAAGACAGCAAAGCGTCGCGATCATCATCTGCCGCTCAAGTATCGGGACAATGATGGATGGACATTAATCGAGTCGGCGGCTGGACCCGATCGTGTATCCGGCGGGAAATGGGAAACTGCCGGCACTTACGCGCGCGAATACTTCCGATGTGTCACTGAAGAGGGAGGGATGGTGTGGCTTTTCTCGGAAGGTGGTGAATGGTTTCTGCAGGGATGGTGGGACTAATCGACACCCCAATGAAACCTATGGGGGAGTAACCGCGGAGCACGCGGAGCACGCGGAGTTAACTGCCGCGGAGAACGACTTCAACCGTAGCTGGGATCACCAAGCGTTAGAGATCGTTCTTTTTCTTTGTTTGAACTGCAACGACAGATAGAGTTCAGCGCGAGATCTCATCTGTTGTTAACCCCCAAATCAGGAGATGCTTGCCCCATCGAGATCTAGAGTCGGCGATCGTAGCGAGTCTCCGCGGCTTTTCCTCCGCGTGCTCCGCGTGCTCCGCGTGCTCCGTGGTTACTCCCGTATCGGCGACAAATGGAGTAGCTCAGCGCGAAACCAAGGCGACAATTCTGAGCGGCGCGCCGGATCCTCCCCCGATCTTCATCGGCAACGCCACGACCCACGCTCCGCGCGCCGGAACCGACTCCAGGTTCGCCAGATTCTCGAGACCCGGAACTCCTGCTGCCGCCGAAATCTGGTGGACAATAAAATCCTTCGACTGACCGTAGTCGATGCTCGGCGTGTCGACGCCGATCGCGCCGATGTGTCGCTCATTGATGAGAAACCGCACGGCATCCGCGCCGAATGACGGGAAGTGGAGCTTGTCGGTCGCGCCGGGAGTGTCGTCTCCGAAATACGCCTTGCGATTGCCGTATCGTTTGCCCCATCCGGTGCGGAGCAGGACGATCGCATTCGTCGGAATGCCGCCGTGCGCCCGCTCCCACGCGAGGACGTCAGCGAGCGCCAAGCGGTAATCCGCATTCGACGCGCTCGCTGAAGTGACGTCAATCACGATTGCCGGCGCGACGAGCTGGCGAACGGGAATCTTATCGACCGTCAGTCCTTTCTCGGAGAAGTGAATCGGCGCGTCGAGGTGCGTGCCGCCATGCTCGGGAGCCGAGAAAGCGTTCGCCGAGTAGAACCATCCGCCGGGTGTCGGTCCCTTCGCGAGCTCGGTGAGCTTGAACGCGGAAGGAGAGGTTGGCCAATACAGCGTCGTACTATCAAATGGATAGCTGAGGTCGACTACGGCAGCGGTCGCGAGATCCAGAGAGTGGGGCTGGACCGTCGCACAGGCGCTGAGAACGAAGGCAAGTGGGAGACATCGGCGCATCCTTTCTCCTGACGGATACAAGTCCCAAATCTACTCTTCCTCGGGCCGGATTTTCGGGGGACAATTCTTGACCCGACCTCTCCCGCACTCCATGTTGCCAAGCCCACAAAAACGTCAATCCGTACACATCAACCCGACCTGGCTGAATGCTTCCCATAGATCGAGTTCGAGACGCGTTGTCCGATGTGTACGCGATCGATCGCGAGCTGGGCCGCGGCGGGATGGCGACAGTCTATCTCGCTCAGGATTCGAAGCACGATCGAACTGTCGCGCTCAAGGTGCTGCACCCCGATCTCGCCGCATCACTGGGCCCTGAACGCTTTCTCAGGGAGATCAAGCTCGCCGCGCGCCTGAATCATCCACATATCCTGCCGCTGTTCGATTCGGGAACCGTTGACGGCTTGCTCTACTACGTCATGCCCTATGTGGAGGGCGAGTCACTTCGAGAGCGGCTCGACCGTGAGCAGCAGATTCCTGTCGACGAAGCAGTACGCCACACCCGGTCGATCGCCTCTGCTCTCGATTACGCCCATCGCCAGAAGATCGTTCATCGCGACATCAAGCCCGAGAACGTGATGTTGTATGAAGGCGAAGCGATGGTGATGGATTTCGGAATCGCCAAAGCGGTGAGCGCCGCCGGTCCGGAGACGCTCACCCAAACCGGCATGATGGTCGGAACTCCGGCGTACGTGAGCCCCGAGCAGGCCACCGGCGACGAGCTCGATGGCCGGAGCGACCAGTACAGCCTCGGCTGCGTTCTATATGAAATGCTCGCCGGAGAGCGACCGTTCACCGGCAGCACGGCGCAGGCGATCCTGGCGAAGCGGTTCACCGAGACAGTCAAGCCGATTCGATCGATTCGGCCGAACGTCCCCGAAGGTGTGGTGAAAGCGCTGGACCGGGCGATGTCCACGGAGGCGTCGAAGCGATTCTCTACAGCCGCCGCATTCGCGCAGGCCCTGGCTACCGGCGATACCGCCACCCCAAGCGACACCGCGACGCTACCTCAGCAGACAGTGTCTGCTGCCAAGTCGGTTGCGGTACTTCCGTTCGCAAACATGAGCGCCGATCCGGAGAACGAGTATTTCACCGACGGAATGGCCGAGGAGATCATCAACGCCCTAACGAAGATTCAATCCTTGCGTGTGGCGTCGAGAACTTCCGCATTTGCATTCAAGGGGAAGAACGAGGATATCGGTGAGATAGGCCGGAAGCTCAAAGTTTCGACTGTGCTCGAGGGAAGTGTCCGGAAGATGGGGAACCGGCTTCGCATCACGGCACAGCTCGTCAATGTCGCCGATGGGTACCACCTCTGGTCGGAACGGTACGACCGTGAGATGGAGGATGTGTTCGCGATCCAGGATGACATATCGCAGGCGATCGTAAAGGCTCTGCGTGTCATCCTGAGTGAAGGCGAGAAGAAGCAGATCGAGAAGCAGCGGGCAGTGAATGTCGAGGCGTACGACTTTTATCTGCGCGGCCGGCAGTACTTCCATCAGCTGCGTCGGAAGAGCCTCGAGTATGCGCGGCAGATGTTCAACCGTGCGATCGAGATCGATCCCGAATACGCGCGAGCGTGGGCCGGAGTCGCCGACTCGTGCTCGATGCTCTACATGTATTTCGACGCTCGCGAGTTCAACATCAGGCAAGCCGACATAGCGAGTCGCAAGGCCCTTGAGCTCGAGCCGGACCTCGCTGAGGCACACGTTGCGCGCGGCCTCGCCGTTTCACTCAGTAAGCATTTTGACGAGGCAGAGCAGGAGTTCAGCACTGCGATGCGGCTCGATCCGAAGTTGTTCGAGCTGGCCTATTACTACGCGCGCGCGCTGAAAACGCAGGGACGGTACGAGGAAGCTGTAAAACTGTTCGAGCGGGCGGCGGCGTTGAGACCCGAGGATGTCCAGGCGTACCCGCTCATGGCACAGTGCTACCAGGCGATGGGAATGAAAACCGAGGCGGAGGCGACCTTGCGGCGTGCGGTCCGGCAGATCGAGCAGCGGCTCGCCCTCACTCCCGACGATGCGCGTGCATCGAACCTCGGGGCCGGGGTGTATTCAATGCTAGGGGAAAGCGACAAAGCGCTGGAGTACGCGGAGCGATCGCTTGCGATCGACCCCGAAGATCCGATGCTGTTGTACAATGTCGCCTGCACCTACTCGAACGTGGGGAAGGTTGACGACGCGCTGTCGTGTCTCGAGAGGGCGGTGGACAAGGGATTTGGCCACAAGGAGTGGATCGAGCACGACTCGGATCTCGATCCGATCCGCGACCATCCGCGCTTCAAGGCGATAGCGCAGGCGATGTAACAAATGACATTACCCCGCGAACAGCTTCGCAGCGCCCTCGCTGACTCTTACTCGGTTGACCGAGAGCTCGGTCGCGGCGGCATGGCCACTGTGTATCTCGCGCAGGACGTGAAGCACGATCGCGTCGTCGCGCTTAAGGTCCTCCATCCGGAATTGGCTGCCTCGCTCGGCCCTGACCGGTTTCTTCGAGAGATCAAGCTCGCTGCCCGCCTGAATCATCCGCACATCCTCCCCCTCTTCGACTCGGGTGAAGCGCAGGGGTTCCTCTACTATGTAATGCCGTATGTAGAGGGTGAGTCGCTCCGTGAGCGTCTCGACCGCGAGCGGCAGCTCCCGATCGACGAGGCCGTCCACCACACGCGCGCGATTGCCTCCGCGCTCGACTACGCCCACCGGCAGAACATCGTCCACCGCGACATCAAGCCCGAGAACGTGATGCTATACGAGGGCGAAGCGATGGTGATGGATTTTGGAATCGCCAAGGCGCTGAGCGCCGCCGGAAACGAGAGCCTCACGCAAACCGGCATGATGGTGGGAACTCCGGCGTATGTGAGCCCGGAGCAGGCGGCGGGAGAAACGAATCTCGACGGACGCACCGACCAGTACAGTCTCGCCTGCGTGCTTTACGAGATGCTCACTGGCGAGAGAGCGTTTACTGGTCCGACCGCCCAGGCGATAATGGCAAAGCGATTCACGGATACGGTGAAGCCGGTTCGATCACTGCGCCCGAACATTCCGGAAAACGTGGATCGAGCACTTTCCAAGGCGATGTCCACCGATACATCGTCGCGCTACAAGACCTCAGCGATGTTCGCTCAGGCTCTCGCGTCCAGCTCTGCGACGACACCAACCGATACCGCGACGCTGCCGCAACCGACAGTATCCGCGGCGAAATCGGTGGCCGTGCTCCCGTTCGCGAACATGAGCAACGATCCCGACAACGAATACTTCGCTGACGGGATGGCCGAGGAGATCATCAACGCGCTGTCGAAGATTCAATCATTGCGGGTCGCATCGCGCACAGTGTCGTTCGCGCTCAAGGGCAAGAACGAGGATCTCGGCGATGTCGGCCGAAAGCTGCACGTGTCGACCGTTCTCGATGGAAGCGTGCGACGAATGGGGAACCGGCTCCGGATCACCGCGCAGCTCGTGAATGTCGCCGACGGTTATCAGCTCTGGTCGGACCGCTACGATCGCGAGATGGAAGACGTGTTCGCCATTCAGGACGAGATCTCGTCGGCAATCGTCAAGGCGCTGCGGGTAATCCTGAGCGACGAAGAGAAGAAGGCCATTGAGAAGACGCGTGCTGTCAACGTGCAAGCATACGATTTTTATTTGCGCGGCCGGCAGTTCTTCAATCAGCTCGGGCGCAAGAATCTCGAGTTCGCAAAGCAGATGTTCAACAAGGCGATCCAGATCGATCCCGAGTATGCACTCGCATATGCTGGTGTCGCCGACTCGTGCTCGATTCTGTACAGGTACTTCGATTCCCGCGAATTCAATCTGAAGCAAGCCGATACGGCAAGTCGTAAGGCGCTCGAGCTGGAGCCGGATCTGGCTGAGGCGCACGTCGCGCGCGGTCTGGCTGTCTCTTTCAGCAAGAAGTTTGACGAGGCCGAGCAGGAGTTCGAGACGGCCATGAAGCTTGATCCCAAGCTTTTCGATGCTCCGTATTTCTTTGGGCGCGCCCGTCTTTCTCAGGGTCGTGCAGCGGACGCAATTAAGCTGTTTGAGCGTGCGTCGCTGCTCAGGCCCGAGGACTACCAGCCACCCCATTTCCTTGGACAGGCGTACGAGTCTCTCGGCAACGTCGATGAGGCAAAGGTGTGGCGCCGACGCGCTCTTCAGATAATTGAGGAACGTCTCGAGCTAAATCCTGATGACACCCGGGCGTTGATCCTGGGGTCATCAGCCTCGCGACTCTGGGCGAAACGGAGCGCGCGACAGAAATGGCCACGCAAGCGTTGGCGCTGGATCCCGACGACCCGGGACTCCTTTACAATGTCGCATGCACGTATTCACAGCTCGGAAAGTTGGATGAAGCCATCTCCGTTCTCGAGCGGGCAGTGGACAAGGGCTATGCCAACAAGGACTGGATGGAGCATGATCCGGATCTGGTGCCGATCAAAAGCTCCCCCCGCTACCAGGCGCTGCTCCAGGCGATGTGATGACGGCCCGTCCGATCGAACGCCTGCGCGGAGCCCTTGAGAACAGCTACACAATAGATCGTGAGCTGGGACGGGGCGGGATGGCGACCGTCTACCTCGCTCAGGATGTAAAGCACGAGCGACTCGTTGCGCTCAAGATTCTGCATCCCGAGCTCGCTGCCTCGCTCGGCCCTGACCGTTTTCTGCGCGAGATCAAGACCGCGGCTCGGTTGAATCATCCCCACATCCTCCCTCTGCACGACTCAGGTGAAAGCGACGGTTTTCTCTACTATGTCATGCCCTACGTGGAAGGTGAGTCGCTCCGCGAACGGCTCGATCGGGAACACCAGCTTCCGAGCGCACCGTCAGAACGTGGTGCACCGCGATATCAAGCCCGAGAACGTGATGCTGTACGAGGGCGAGGCGATGGTGATGGACTTCGGAATCGCGAAAGCCGTCAGCGTCGCCGGTCATGAGACTCTTACGCAAACCGGCATGATGGTAGGCACTCCGGCGTACGTCAGCCCCGAGCAGGCGGCGGGCGAGACGAATCTGGACGGTAGAAGCGATCAGTACAGTCTGGCGTGCATGCTTTATGAAATGTTGAGTGGCGAGCGGGCATTCAGCGGGCCGACGGCTCAGGCCGTGATGGCCAAGCGATTCACTGACACGGTGAAACCGCTCCGCTCATTGCGGGGAAGCATCCCGGAGCCGGTCGAGCGGGCCGTCACGAAGGCGATGTCGACCGACGCGGTCGACCGGTACAGGACCGCCGCGATTTTCGCTCAGGCACTCGCTTCGGGAAACCTGGCTACGCCCACCGACACCGCGACAATGCCACAGCCGACAGTGTCGGCGGCGAAATCGGTAGCTGTCATCCCGTTCGCGAACATGAGTCCTGATCCGGAGAACGAATATTTCACGGACGGGATGGCCGAAGAGATCATCAATGCGTTGACCAAGATCAAATCGCTGCGCGTCGCCTCGCGGACTGTCTCGTTTGCTCTGAAAGGGAAGAACGAGGACCTCGGAGAGGTCGGGCGGAAGTTGAAAGTGTCAACAGTGCTCGATGGAAGCGTCCGCAAGATGGGGAACAGGCTCCGTATCACAGCGCAGCTGGTCAATGTCGCCGACGGCTACCAGCTGTGGAATGAGCGCTACGACCGCGAGATGGAGGACGTCTTCGCTATCCAGGACGACATCTCGCAAGCAATCGTCAAGTCTCTTCGCGTAATACTCAGCGAAGATGAGAAAAAGGCGATGGGGCAGGCACGCACCGAGAATCTACAGGCTTACGAGTTCTACCTGCGGGGCAGACAGTTCTTCGAGGTCCGCCGCAAAAGCCTCGAGTACGCGAGGCAGATGTTCAAGCGGGCAATCGAGCTCGATCCTGAGTACGCGCTCGCCCACGCCGGAATCGCCGACTGCTGCTCGCTCCTGTACATGATGTTCGACGCGCGTGAATCGAATCTCAAGCAGGCCGAGAGTGCCAGCAACACCGCGCTCCATCTCGCGCCCGATCTCGCCGAGGCGCACGTTGCCCGGGGTATCGCCTTCTCGCTCAGCCAGAATTACACTGACGCGGAGCGGGAGTTCGAGAAGGCGATGCGGCTCGATCCCAAGCTGTTCGAGGCGCCGTATTTCTATGGAAGAGCCTGTCTCGCGCAGGGTCGTAACGACGACGCGGTCAAGCTGTTCAAAACGGCATGCGCGATTCGGCCGGAGGATTTTCAGGCGGTGGCGTTCCTGGCGCAAGCGTACGGATCCGACGATCAGATGGCAGAACGTGAGGTAGCGAACCGTCGCGCCGTCCTGCTGATAGAGGAACGTCTCGAGATGAATCCGGATGACGCGCGCGCGTGGAACCTGGGTGCGGCGATACTCGCGACCCTCGGCGAGACCGAACGAGCCATCGAATTCGCCCGGAAGTCGGTTGCGATAGATCCGGACGACCCGATGATGCTCTACAACGTTGCCTGTACCTACTCCGTGCTCGGCCAGACTGACGAAGCTCTGACCACTCTCGAGCACGCAGTCGACAAGGGATATGGGCACAAGGACTGGGTTTCGCACGACCCTGATTTCGATTCCATCCGGGAGACGCCGCGCTTCAAAGCGATCATAG
>WNGF01009648.1_pt1 | contig 21740 bp, 19 predicted proteins | sample 5400641 | NCBI WGS metagenome assembly WNGF01 (sample SAMN13153371, study PRJNA577476) | soil metagenome | isolation source: 80 cm soil or saprolite under grassland replicate 2 | place: USA:California | collected 2016-06-15 | reverse complement strand
GACCTCCCTAACGATGACCGTTTCCTTGTTCTTAGTGAGTTTAAGTCCGAGCCAGATACCCAGCACTGCGAAAAGCAGCGCGATTAGTCCCCCATAGATTTCGATGGAGTGCTGGATGACCAGGAAGCGGTACTCGACCAGCTTCAAGATGACGATTAGGACTCCGCCGCAGAGACCGTAAATAAGGATGTGTTTCTTCATCCGGAGAGATCCCGTGGCGCCTGAGTCAGTCAAGGGGCTACCACTCTGCTTTGGCGATGTATTTGATGACGTGCTTGATGGAAGTCACGCTGTACGTGGGGTCGGCTTTCCGGACCGGAATGTGGCTTTCGCGTCAGAAAACATTCCTCTTTTCAAGAGTCTTTACCACGTCAGATACTATCATCTTATCCACGAGCGGCTCACTCCTACCAAGCACATCTGGTTCACCTTTGCTGAGCGCCCGAAGGCACGCGAGGTGGACGATATACTTGGACAGATCTTAACAGGCTTAACTAGCGTTGTTGCCGGTCTAGCGGCGACACGAAACAGAATGAGCGACGCTCACGTCCTACACGCTCCGGCAGAGAAAGGATGCGAAAGATTTGGCCACCAAAGTCACGGATCACTTAAGTGTCTAATTTGCATTGAGGCCTGAACATCAAGCGGCGCTTTTGAACTGGAGTTTCGCTTGCACTCCTAGCGAGCCCAAACGCGCAGCATTAGATCCGTTGAGACGTCGTGGGTGTTACGATTCAGAATTGCGGTCACGCGAGTGCGCGACGTGTGAGCGAGCCGCGCCACGTCTGAATGTGTCAACCCCTTCTTGCCAACGACCTCGATAATCTTGTCGTTCAAGTCGCTTCGGAATTCGATCTCCATTCCGTCGGCGGGTGCTAGTCTGAGCACCTTCGCGAGCTCTCTGGCATTGCGAGCAACTACTGGTCTAACTTTCTTCATCGAGCATCTCCTTAAGTCTCTTCTGCGCTAAATGCTAGCTTATCGGACGACCAGCCGCTCTCGGTGCGAAGCGTGTCTGTTGACTGGCGTTCCGCGTATTAGGAATATCCGGAATCCTTTCGCGAACCGCAAGCGTCGCATACAATCGCTGGCAACGAGAGGTCAATAGCGCTTAACGGATTGATTGTGCCTGGACGGATACCAGACAACCCAAAGATCTATCACATCGTCCACGTTGACCGGCTTGGGTCGATCGGTGTTGACCGCCTTTGGTGCGACGCCGAAGTTGTTCGTCGGGCCCCGCCCGGCACCACGATCGGAATGAGTGCTATCAAGCAACGCCGGTTGTCCGAATTGACGCTAACTAGCCACCCGGGACTCTTCGTCGGCGAGTGCGTTCCGTTCTATTTTTGTCCGCGATCCATCATGCTCTATCTGATCTACCAAGGGAATCATCCAGATCTTCCATATAGCGGAGGGCAGGGTCCGATTGTTCATATAGAAGCTGATCTGAGGCAAACGATTGAATGGGCCGGAGCACAGGGCTTGCGATGGGCTTTCACTTTGGGAAATGCCGGCTCCTACTACTTCGAGGATCGAAACGAACTTAATCAACTGGACGAAATTGATTGGAATGCAATTGGAGCAAGAGACTGGAGGGGTTGCAAAGAAGGTAAGCAAGCTGAGTTTCTAATTGAACGGGAATTCCCCTGGGACCTCGTATCGCGCATTGGAGTGAGATCACACGCGACCTATGATCAGGTTCTTACTGTGCTGCAAGGTCTCGCTCATAAGCCTGTCGTCGAAATGAAACCGGAGTGGTACTATTAGAACCGGCAAACCTCCTTATGATCGAATACAAGAAAGGCGACATTCTTAGAGAAGACGTCGAGGCGTTGGTGAATACCGTCAACTGCGTCGGCATAATGGGACGAGGAATTGCCCTTCAATTCAAAAATGCCTTCCCGGAAAATTTTAAGTCCTACGTTGCTTAAGTCCTACGTTGCCGCCTGTGAGCGTCACGAGGTGCGACCGGGTCAAATGCTGGTTTTCAAAACTGGTGGATTAACAAACCCGAAATACATCATCAACTTTCCCACTAAACGTCATTGGCGCGGAAAGAGCCGATTCGAGGATATCGAAGCTGGCCTTGTAGCGCTCGTTAACGAGATCCGATCGCGCGATATTCAGTCAATCGCTATTCCACCCCTGGGTAGCGGATTGGGTGGCCTTGATTGGTCCAATGTGCGACCACGTATCGAAAGAACTCTCCAGGAACTTCCGAATCTCAGAGTCGTCGTGTTCGAGCCGAACGATAATTCGGAAACACGACGGAACTATTCGAGTGATGTACCCAAAATGACCGCCGGTCGCGCAGCTTTGGTCGGATTAATGAATCGCTATCTAGCCGGCTTACTAGATCCCTTCATCACCCTGCTCGAAGTTCACAAACTCATGTATTTCATGGAGGAATCAGGTGAGCCGTTGCGATTGAGATTCGCAAAGGGGCCCTATGGACCTTACGCCGAGAATCTTAGGCATGTCCTTAAGGCGGTCGAAGGACACTTGGTTTCAGGGTACGCGGATGGCGGTGATGTCCCAGACAAACAATTGAAACTTGTGCCCGGCGCGGTCGATGATGCCGCTGCGTTTCTGGAGTCTAACTCTGAGACTCGTGCGCGCTTAGATAGAGTGGCGGATCTCGTGGAAGGATTCGAATCACCGTTTGGTCTTGAGTTACTCTCAACGGTGCATTGGATCGCCAGCAAGGAAAGCGCGCGATCGATCGAAGACATCGTGGGGATGACTTATGCCTGGAACGACAGGAAGAAGCGATTCAGCACGCGACAAATTGCGCTTGCCGCTGATGTGCTTCAAAGATAACCTTGCCGAATTCACGCCGCACGTCTTCAGGAAACTCTCGGATGGCGTCCCGAGCCTTCGGGTGGAATACGGCAGACTTCACTTGGATAGTGTCTCAGATGTGGAACATGGTTGTCGAGAAGGACTGAACACGGGAGCGCTGCGTTTTTGAAGATGAAGTTCTTAGACGCGCGTGTCCTCCAGCGTATAAGCTAGGCTCAGTTCTAAGGGCTTTGCTCGACGGGGATTGACCATCCGAATATACGCGATTCTACCCTCGACTCCTCTTACGTACCGTTTACTTCCGGAAAGTGGCACACAGCCCGTCGCGAGCTTATAGATACCAGACCGTGTTGCTGACATATACTCTCGTAGAATGCCAGGCTGACGATTTAGTAGTAGTCCAGTCAGAAATTGACGATCGTGTGCGGGCATGATGCGTAGTTTCCGGTGAGGCGCTGCAAAGCCGCTATTGCGCAAGGCCTCGACAGCGACATTAATTACTCGCCTGCTCTGTTCGCCAGAGAAAGCCAAGTCATCAATCCACGTGGTGTACAGAATATCTTTCTCTCGACAGTAATCTCTGATTGGTTGATCAATAGAATAGAGCACGAGATTAGCCAACGCACTACTTGTCGAAGCCCCTTGTGGTAAATGCCTTTCGAACGTGGTAAGGCGAGTCAATAAGCCCGCTATGGTCGGTGAGCAACCAAGTAACTCTGACCAAACGTTGTAAACCTGGAAAGTCGTAACGGTTGGGAAGAAACTCTTGATGTCTAGCGTCACGATTACGTTTGCGCTCAGGTGCGGCGTAACGTTCATGATGAGAGATTTGCCTTTGACGCCGCCATAAATGTGTTCCGGCCAAAGCAGCGGCTGCAGCAGTCGTTTGTAAATTCTGTTCTGGATAAACTTGAGGGGATCAGTGGGGTTATCGATCGCTCTCTTTTTTACCTTGAGAGATCGTTTCGCAAATGGCGCGGGCTTTGGAATAGATATGAACGGCTGATAGTAGCAGCCGGCCTTTCTTGACTCCGATATCAGAACCTCCTCAGGAAGTCCTAGTCGGTAGGCAAGGGCCGAAAGCGTCTTAATGTCTAGACTTAAGGCGGACTTTTTGTTTCGGCTTTGGCTCATCTTTGTGGAACGTTTGCGGTAGCAACAACTTAGCAAGCGACGTCGCCACCTCTTGCAATTCACTGGGCTCCGTCAAGGTCAAATCCTCCGGCTCGCTAGCCAGAAGAGTCAAAAGGCTTGCTGGAATTTCGAGAGCTTGACTCAACGCCCGCACAGCCCTGAGACTTGGCTTGCGCTTACCCATCTCAATCAAAGAAACATAACTAGAATCAAGACCGGCTTTGTCGGCTAGATCCTTTTGTTGTAGACCTGAGATTGCGCGGGCTATCCGTAGAGCTTTTCCGTAGTCCATTGGCAAACTTAAAGGGGTAAATGGATCGTCCTGAAACTTAAGACCCTACTCTCACTTTCTTCGCAATACATCAAGGAGCTTTTCGGAAACTTCCCGAATGCAGCCAAACACATCTGCTTTCGCGGGATTTTTAATCCTACCGAGTTCTTTAATGCGACTACGACATCGTTCGATATCGGTTCTCTGTTCCGGTTCAAGGTCGTTTCTGGAAAGCAATGCATCAAACTGCGCGACACATGCTCTCAATGCTCTATTCTTCATCTCTTTTTTCCTCCCCGGCTAGTTGCCGAGTTGCCAAGCAACACTTTCCGAGTCGGACGATCCTGAACCAGACGATCCATCCACGCGTCGCGCGTACGAGTTGCAAATAAACTCCTTGATTATTTAGTAAAGCTTCCCTATTCGCAGTGTTCGTAGAGGCGGCAAAACAGCGGGCTATTGCCCGCGATGCGGCCAAGCCGCACCGTTAGCTGCCAATCGCACTAATGGCTTTCGGCTACAACCCTGACCGAAACTAGGCGTCAGAGTTCTTGGAAAGAGCAACGGCATAAAGGATTAAATTGAGAAAGAGCATTAGAAATTACCGTTTCGGTAATCCGGCATGCAGATTACACACCGATACTACTATTGTCAAGTCAGATGACTCTGGTTGAGCCCGCGGAAAGTAAACTCAGATGACTATGAAAGACATGGATCTTCGCCTGAGAGGGTTTTCTAAGGCGCGCTACTGTTAAGAGCGGTGCAGAAAGTCGCTAAGAGAATGGTGCTGGCTATCGAAGACGACTTCGCTGATCCTTCACACAGAACTGCGTTTCAGTTGAGTCTTTTTCCTTCCCGATGCCGCGATGACGCCCTTTTACTTAGCCACGTGTAACCGATTTGACGACTGCAGATTCAGAATTTGAGTGAAGTCATCCGTTATAGCCACTCAACCGTCGATTCTCTAACCCATCAAAGAAATCAGTTTTGCTGATTGTGGAAGCGGCGGTAGGAATCAAAGCCATTAGGCTGAGCAACACGTGCCGCTTAAAGCGCGTGAGTAATTCAGATTCGTCAACTGAAACACGTTGACCGTGATGAACGAATCGGGAGCGTAACTTGTACACTGCCTTAACATCGGCGATTATCTTTTTCCTTTCAGCAACAGACACGTTTTGCATGTACGCCATGCGAAGACCGATGGCGTCTTGTATGAACTCACCCGTATCCTTGAGAAATACAGATTCCAAAGCAACCAACATATAAATGAGCTTGTCAGAAATATCTTTGGCTAAGAAACTTCTTGAGAAAATGGTTAAGCCATCGAGTACCATTTCTTGAAAGTCGGTGAGCTTATCGGCCAAGAGCAAACCATGCAGAACTTGAAGTTCGGGAGCGAAGGTCTGCTGATCCTCAACAGTAAAATTCCATACTGGCGACGACTTATCGGTCAAGCCTGCATTGTGGCCAACGATCTTCTTGTCTTTGATTAATAGATAATCGTAACCGTCTTCATGCTGGCGGCCCAACGGCGCCGAATAAGATGTCTTCGCCGGGTCTAACATTGCTGGTGAGAAAAATCGCAGCAAGCTCACAGACTTATCGGTTTCTTCATAAGCGATCTCATATGCACGATCGGGCTCGGCCTCAATTTTCATCGTTGCAGTGGCTAAAGCTTGAAACTTCCTACGGCGACGTTCCATACCAGTTTTGACAGCAGTTCGTTCCTCTTCAGTTGTGCACTTGGCCAGTGCTGACGTTTCCCATTCATCCATCATCGCTTTTGTTATCGCTCTGAAGGTGATGCGGCCAAACACAAATGGGTGGGGTATGAAAAAATGAGAAATCGGAATCCAGATCTCCGCTTCCGTTATGCGCTCCTCACATTCGTGTAAGACATAATCGGTCATGGAAACCTCGATAGTTTTCCGATGCGCTTCCTTAATCCAATCAAATACAAGGTTCGTTAGAAGTTGAACGGTAACGACAGGAGGTCGCAAGCTTTTGTGTATCGCCTCAGCTAACCGTATCAGCTGTATATAATCATCCTCAAAGAGACCGACGAGTTCATTACCCTGCTGGAAGGCCTTCGCAACGGTATTACCCATAAAATCAGACCAACCAAATCCCATCTCACCTATTATGTTTTTCGAAGTAAAAGTATGGGTTGAGTGAATGTCCGGATTGCTCGGACCGCGCTTTCGGCTAAATCGCTCTGGCGCGCGCTGAAGTCGCTGGAGCAGATCTTCCGCCTTCTTGTTGCAGTTCTTGGCGGCCTCGGGATGAATCGTTAGGTTCAAGGTTCCCCTTTCTTTTGGATAAGAAACTTGAGATTTCGCATTTTGCTATTTTAGTCATCAATGGCCACTACGAAAACCCAGCGCATTTCCTGACTAGGCTTTATGGATGAAGGAAGTGGCAATCTCCCGGACGAGTTTCAGGCGGCTATGGCACTCGCACAGTCACACGGCGGCAAAGCCAAAGCTGAAAGAACAAGATGGCGCAGCCTTTATGACTACTAAGATGGCACGATTATGGCGCGATGACGTGCTCAGACGTAACCAGATGTAACTGACTTTGACGGCTGCGGATTCGGTAAATACTGGCTTATCTCGTTTCGTCTCCCCTTGTTGATGCCCCTCAAACCGTCTCATAATCTGTTGGTTCGGGGTTCGAATCCCTGCGGGGGCACTAAGCCATTGCCGATTTGCGGATTGTTGATTTCCGATTTGTGCCGCGAGATTTCTGTTCGCCCATCCAAACATTCCAAGACTCTTTCCCCCGGCTATCATTAAACCTATCCAACCTCGCTAAATTAAACCTATCCAGCGCTCTCTCTGTTCTGCGGTGAGGTTGGATTTTGTGTGTCCAACATCGCTCTGTGGCGGTGTCCTGAATTGAGGACAGCGCCTGCCCGCTTCTGCCAATGCCTCGTAACTCAACGCATTGTCCTGATATGATTTGTCGCGAATGACGCCCATCATCAGAGTTGCAAGGCTCAGCAAGCAGTACCGCATCGGGAATGGTCTGTCTTCGTACCAGACCTTGCGCGAGAGGATGGCGGAAATGATTGAGAGGCCGCTCAAGACCCTCCGGAATGGCAATCACTCGCAACCGGTCGCCAGTATTTGGGCGCTGAAAGATGTCAGCTTCGAAGTTCATCGCGGCGAAGTGGTAGGCATCGTGGGACGAAACCGCTCCGGCAAATCCACTCTGCTCAAAACACTATCGCGCATCACCGACCCGACCCTGGGCTCCATCGAACTGTCCGGGCGCTGCGGCAGTCTGCTCGAAGTCGGCACCGGATTTCATCCCGAATTGACCGGGCGCGAAAATGTCTATCTGAACGGCGCGATTCTTGGAATGTCGCGCACCGAGATCAAACAACGCTTCGACGAGATCGTGGCCTTTGCCGAGGTGGAACAATTCATTGACACGCCGGTCAAACACTACTCCACGGGAATGTATCTGCGTCTGGCGTTCGCCGTGGCGGCCCACCTTAGGACGGAAATCCTGTTTATCGATGAAGTGCTGGCCGTGGGAGATATCGAATTTCAGCGTCGGTGCCTCGGAAGAGTCGAGAGCATAGCGAGAGAAGGACGCACGGTCATGCTGGTCAGTCACAACCTGGGCGCGGTGACGCAATTGTGCCGCAGGGCTTTGTGGCTGAACGAAGGCCGTCTCGAGCTGGACGGGAATTCGAACGAAGTGGTGGCCGGATACTTTTCCCAGTCGTATACGGCCAGGCATAGCTGGGAGCGACCACAGGAGAATGGAGACGAACTGGAGCAAGAGTTAATTCTGCGGTCCGTTCGAATCCGCCAACAGTCTGAGGCTACGGCGGTGGTCAGTTTCGACCAGGAATTCACGGCCGAGATTGAGTACGAATTAAAAAAACCAGTCGCGGATGTGAGTATTGTGTTGCGCATTGTGTCGGAGTCGGGAACAATCATCTTCACGAGCAGCGACAGGGACACTCACGACGAGTTGAGAGGAAGCATACGGGCTGACGGTCGCTACTCGTCCGTGTGCAAAATTCCAGGGAAGCTTTTGAAGTCAGGAAAATTTTTTCTCACAGTCGGTCTCCGGCGGCAGGGAACCTGGATCGAATCGCATGAGAATCTTTTGATGTTCGAGGTAAGCGCGATCGGAAACCCACTGCATCCTCAGCGGCTCGGCGTAATCACGCCGGTGCTTGATTGGGACGTTCGCAAACTGGATTAGTTCTTCCAGAGATCTATGAACAAGGTCAGCCTGATCATCCCTACTTTCAACCGGCCGCACATGCTGCTGCGAGCGGTAGAGAGCGCGCGGCGCGCCGGCCGCGAGGTTGAAGTGATCGTGGTGGATGACGCCTCAACGGATAGTACGGCTGAGGTCTGTGCAGCTTTGCACGACATAAAATATGTGCGACTCGATCGCAATCAGGGAGTGGCTGAAGCCAGGAATGTCGGGTTGCTCGAGAGCTCGGGCGAATTCATTGCGTTCCTCGACGACGACGATCTGCGCTTACCCGGTTCACTCGACAAACAGCTGGATAGAATGCTTGCGGATGAGCGCATCGCGCTTTGTTACGGACAAGCGCTGATTGGAGACGCGCGTCGTCAGCTTCCGACCGGGGAGATCTATCCTGGTCAATGCCCGCGCGGCGACGTTTTCTGGGAATTACTAGAACATAACTTTATTCCGATGCCGTCAATGCTTGCGCGTAAGTCAGTCTTGCTCAAGGTAGGTGGTTTCAACACAACTCTCACTCTCATTGAGGACTGGGATCTGTGGCTGCGGATCAGTGAGCGTTTCCTCGTGGAGGCAGTTGAAGAGCCGGTGGCAATACACCGTAAGGCGAACGCACATTCCGGGCAAATGTGTTCGAATGCTGGTGCGCTCTGCAAACAGGCGTTACGTGTTCAGCAAATGGCTCTCGGTCGCACGCGGGCCCGGAATGCTGCGAGGGCGAAGCGTCGTCACGTTGAGAGCAAGCTTCGCGATCGCGCGTACGAAGTATTGATGGCAGGAGCAACCGACTTGATCCATAATGGCGATACCAGATCAGCTCGGTCCATGCTGATCGATGCCTTTCATTTTCGTCCTTTTCGAGCGGTGGCGAGTGGTCGCTTGCCGTGGCTATTGATCAAATAATGAAAATCGCCCTTTGTAAGAGTCACTTTTTCGGACCGGTCAGCGGCGCTGATGAGATCATGGTTACCTATGCAATCAGCTTGCACCGGGCGGGGTACGATGTTGATGTCGTACTCTTATACAAACCACCGGAGAACGATCGCTTTTGCCGGCGCTTGCGGCAGGCAAGAGTCCCAATGGTTACCGTTGTCGACCGTTCGATCGCATTCATGATCCTGCGCAACCTGCGCAGTTTGTTCTCGAGTGTCCTGATGCTGTTTCTATTGATTCCGCGCTCCGAGGCGAGCTTGCGCAGAATCTGGCAGGTGCTACTCGACCTAATCTCGCGGGCTCACTACAAGGAGTGTCGCGCCTTCTTCACGAGTTCTGACTACGATGTGCTGCACGTGTTCACACCTGACACGGGCGCCACTCTCTTTATTCGCGCGGGAAAAGAAGTTGGGATCCCAGTCCTTTATCACGAAATGGGAACACCACACTATTTACCTGCGCTCGATCCTTACTATCGACGACTGGAGAAAGTGTTGCCGTTGTGCTCGGAGGTTGCAGCTTTGTCTCCAACGCTGGCAAAGCAATGGGCGGAACGCTTTCCGTTCTTGTCGTCCGTTTCGGTATTGCCACTACTCACGGAAGACTCTCAAATGCTAAATGTGACAGCCAGCTTGGCCAGGAACGGCAAACACGAAACAATCTTCGGCTATGCAGCTCGAATCGAGCCAGGTAAGGGTCCTTTTGTTTTGGCGGATGCAATGGCTCGTTTACTGCAGGAGCGTAATGACGTGCACGTGCGTTTGGCGGGCACCGGTCCCGCTGTGCAGAAAGTGAAAGAGCGCGCGCGCCAGTTGCAGCTCAACGGCTCGTGGGAGTTTGTCGGGTCTTATGACGGCACCGTGGCCTGCAGTGCGTTTATGCGCACCCTCGATGTTTTTGTGTTGCCCTCGTTTGCTGAAGGAACCTCCAAGAGCCTCGTTGAAGCAATGGCCCATGGCCTACCAATCATAACGACAAACGTTGGTGGTTCACCCGATCTGCTTACACCAGGCGCGGGAATTCTCATCCCGCCCGGTGACAGTTCAGCGCTTGCCGACGCGATGCAATGTCTGGCCTCTGATCCTGCACTGCGCAAACAGATGGGACAGGCAGCTCGCGATCTATATCTACAACTATTTGCGCCAGACGTAGTGCTATCAATGCTCGTGAGCACGTACTCGCGCCTCACCGGTACCAATGGGCGCGAGTCGAGTTCATCGAATGTGAGACATCCATGGGCGACGACATGCCACTAGAGAAGCTAAGAATCGCCTTTGCCACTCCGGAGTATGTAACAGAAAGGCACTTCGATGGCGGTCTGGCGCATTACCTGAATCGAGTTTCAAAGCTACTGGCGGAGCTTGGTCATGATGTTCATGTCGTAACACTGTCGCAGCAAGACGAAGCGGAATTTGAGCACGAAGGCGTGATGGTCCACCGGCTTACGCTAAACGGCGCCTGGCAGACACTCAATCGACTGACTCGATATTCCGTGCCTACTACCTTGCATTGGTTGAACTTCAGCACTCAAGTCTTTCGAAAACTCAAACAACTGCATCGAAAGAAGCCCTTTGATCTAATCCAATATCCAAATTACTCCTCTTGCGGTTTGTTCGCGATTCCACTTGTGCATACGACTCACGTAATCCGAGCTTCTTCATATGAACCCGCCTTGTATAACGCTGCCGGACTCAAGCGAAATCTTGATCTGACGATCACTGAACGTCTCGAGGCACTGCAATACCGGTTAACACGAAACGTTCACGTCCCGACCCTTGCAATGCAGATGACACTTTCAACTAAAGCTGGCGTTTCTGACTCACGGGTCATTCGCAGTCCTTTTTATGTAGAGACGCGAGATTGGGATACGTCAGTTTGCGAACAGGTCCTTAAGGACAAGAAATACGTCCTTTACTTCGGTCGTTTTCAATTGCACAAGGGATTCCATACGCTGGTTGAAGCGCTCCCGCGTTTTCTTGCCACTTATCCAGACGCGTACGCCGTCCTCGCCGGCAGAGACATGGAAACTCGGCTGGGGTCCTCAATGGCAGCGTTTGCTCGATTGCAGTGTCGACATTTCGTTGATCGGTTAATCCTGTTGGAAAGCTTGCCGCACGCCCAGTTATATCCAGTTATCGATGGGTCGCAACTAGTTGTCTTACCGTCATTGCTGGACAACGCGCCGAACAGTTGTCTTGAAGCTATGGGTATTGGCAAAGTCGTAATTGGAACCAACGGCGCAAGTTTCGAGGAGTTGATTACTGAGGGAGTTAACGGATTTCTGGTTGAGCCGAATAACCCAGACGCGTTGGCTGACAAGCTGATTGCGGCATGGGTTGATCCGAAGTTGAAAGAAATATCGGCAGCAGCAAAGCAGAAGATGCGTGATTTTGCTCCCGAAAAAACTGTGACTTCATTATTGACCTACTATTCAGAAGTACTGAACGGAAGAGCAAGAAACGGAACATGATCGCCAGGAAGATCCAGAACAGGATTCGAAGCACGTGGATTGAAATGCGGCCGGTGAAAGCGACCAAGGTTATAGGAATAGGTTTGCCGAAAACTGGAACGACAACGCTGGGAGCTTGCTTTCGCCGCTTTGGTTTCAAACATCGGACGTTCGACATGGATCTCGCAGTACAGGTTAAGCGGAATCAATTGGAGCCTGTGTTAATGGAGGCAGCGAAGTTTGAAACGTTTGAAGACTGGCCGTGGTTTGAAATCTATCGAGAGTTGGACCAACGATTTCCAAACAGCAGATTTATTTTGACTCTCAGGAAAGATACTTCGACATACGTCGCAAGTCTGAAACGGCATCATGAGCGGGAAGGGATCAGGAAAGAGGGCTTTGCAAAACCTCATTGGTGGGACGAAGTTCATGGCGTTGAGCCTGATGCCTGGAATTACGAGAAGTCCGCACAGCGATACGAAAGACACAACCGCGCAGTGCTGGAGTATTTTGGCGATCGCGTAAACAAGGATCTGCTGGTTGTCTGTTGGGAAAACGGAGATGGTTGGGCGGAGCTAAGTAGATTTCTAAAGAGGCGAGCGCCAGACGAACCATTTCCACATTTAAGATAAAGACAAATGCAACTCTTCGATCTTAATTCGCACTACGACACGCTGAGAGCAGTTTTCGGTGAACCGTTGTTGCAACGGCTTGGTATTCGCCGGCCGTGGTACGAGATTGATGGTTGGTTTAATTGGCGCTCGGCTCAGGAAGAAGCCGTTAGTTGTTTTCCGGAAGGCAGTCAATTTGTAGAGGTCGGAACATATCTGGGTCGAAGTCTCTGTTCGTTGGGCGAAGTTGTTGAGCGGAGTGGCAAACTTATTACCGTGATCGGTGTCGACACGTGTCGCGGGAGTGGTCCTGAGGGTTGGCGGTCTAACGACTATCACGCCGGCGCCGTCCAAAAGGGAGGGGGCACCTTCGCCGGCGCGCTGCACAAAAACTTACTGGATTGCGGCTTTGGAGATAGGATTCAGTTGATCATTTCCGACTCAATTGCTGCAGCGAGATTGTTCTCCGAGGCGTCACTTGACTGGGTTCATCTCGACGCGCGACATGACTATGCGAGTGTCAAGGCCGACCTTGAGGCATGGCTTCCGAAGATCAAGCCGGGTGGCTGGTTGTCGGGAGATGACTACGACGAACAGAAGTGGCCCGACGTCGTGAAGGCAGTGGGAGAGCTTTTGCCGCGTGCGGGGTTATGGTCTAAGCAGCAATGGCGCTGGATCGTTGAATGAGTCTAGGAGGTTTTCGGCCCCTGGCCTTCGTGCTGCGTTGCGGCCGCAAGTTTGATGAGCCTCCGGTAATCCACGGTCCAGCCCGCAAAGGCCGCCGCGAGTCCAATGACGCCGCCTTCTCCGGTGAAGACCTCACGGCTGTGCAAGAACTCAGCGCCGCGCTCCCACGCCTCAAAGAACCTTGATTCGTTTCCGTCCTTTGTAACTGCAAACAGAGCCTCGCCACACCAACGGGCCGAATTGAGCAAGTCAGCATTGCCAGTCAGCTCAACTGCCAATTGTTCGAAAGCCGGCCTTCGCGATTGTCCATATCGACTCAAATGGTCAGCGATTGTTGTTCGCAAAGCCTTGTCGACAGCGATACCGGGGCGAAAGTGCGGCAGACGCGAAACTGAAGTGATGCGCGAGTCGGCATCGATGAAGATAGCGGTATCAAACTCTTCGAGAGCTGCCTGAAGGACAAATCGCTTGTCGTGATAAGATCCAGGGAACGTTCGGCGCATCAGCCAATAGGAGCTGTGCGCGGCGACGATACGGCGGATGAATAGCGAGCGTGCAGAAGCAAGCGTTTGTTGTGCTCCTGTTCACGCGATCCAGAAGGCGTTTCAGCATTGTGTGGCAATGCTAGTGCACGGACCGTTTTCGTGGCAATGAAATGTCTTCCCAATCCCTTCCAGGGAAGCCATAGTCATATTAATCATGGCGTGATAATGGCGCGATTACCTGTCCATAAGTAACAAGATCAACTCAACTTTGACGGCAGCGGATTCGGTAGATACTGGGTTATCTCACTTCGTCTCGTCTTGTTGAGGCCCCTCAAACCGTCTCATAATCTGTTGGTTCGGGGTTCGAATCTCTGCGGGGGCACCAGAGACATTGACGCGAGGCGCGCTTGTGGATGACTCCAAACAACCGCCTGCCATTGTTGTCGCAATGGAATCGACTAGCTGAAACATATTGCCGAGTTAGTAGGAAACTCCATCGACGCGGGAGCGACTAATGTCACGATCATTCGTAGACCAACTAGTCGAACGTATGGTCGAACTCTGGCTGAGAACCGACGAAACCCTCTAACTTTTTAGCTATCCGGAAAGCGCTTGAGCTAATCGACAAGTCTGCCGGGGCTGGCACGAGGCCTGCGAGCAAGACGAGACAATTCGAAGCTGGGTTTTGCGCATCTGCAACAATTCAAAGATGACATCAACACAGGAAAGGAGCGTGCTGATTATCGGTGGCGAAGGAGAGTTCGGCCGATTTCTCCGCCGGGACATCTTACCAAGCCTCGGCGTAATTCACGTCTCTGTGATCGAACGTGATACACCACGCGAGGAGCGTGAGCCGTTGCTCAAGACCGCCCGTCACATTGTGCTCGCGACGCCGCTGGCCGGATACGCAGAACGCGCCTGCGAGCTGATTTACCAAAGTCGCACGCTTAATGACACTGCGACGTACTGGTTTATTCCGTCGGTTCAGGCAGGTGTTTGGCGAGCAATCTCCGCGACGCTTGAACTTGTCGCGAACCCTCTTTTGTCTGCAGTGTTCTTACATCCGATGTATGGACCAAACGGCTTCCGCGAAACTGAGTCAGAAGCGCGGACGTTCCAAAATGTGCTCACAGCAACGTACACAGGTGCGAACCATTCTTTGGACGATGAGCTAACTGCGAGCATTAATTTGTTCCTCACCAGGTTCAACATACGAACTACCGTTTCCTTCAACCCTGATGAGCATGATCGCATCACCGCCTATTCGCAGGGCCTGTCTTATTGCGTTGCACGACTCATGTTTGAGCGTCCAGAACTCGATCAAATATTGCATGAAGAAATGTCAGACCTGCATCACTCCTTTAGCAGCAATCGCGATCTAATTCTCGACTTCGTGCGGATCAACTCGTACATGCCGCAAGTGATTGCGGCATTTGCGGATGCGTGGCGGCAAACCAACGAGTCGAACTACAACGACGTCTTGAATGCATTTGCGCGTGCTGATGCAGCCCTCAACCGAGGCGCTGATTCACCAATCTCTACGAAGTGGTACGAGAGGTTGCGCGCATCAGCGCGTGAGCTTACCGGGGCATAAATGTTACTTAGCTAAATATTGCAGAGTGGCATCAGCCGCATTGCTGCGGCTCGTATTGCTTTCCCACTTACACTTTTGACGGGAATGTTGTTATTGACGGCCGTTGATGGCATGCTCGCGACCGGGACCAAAACTTTTCAATACTTAATTGACATTGCATTTATTCTGGCGATCGTTACCATACCGGCTGTCCTTCTTTGGTGGCATGCGGCGCGTGCTCTCAGGACGGGGCCGAACAAATAGTTGGACGCGAGCGGCGGGAGCGTGTTTTGTAACTTGATTGGTGCGGCGAAGGTTGGTTGAAATCGCGTCGCGCGCCACGCCACGCTGGTGATCGTCGCGGCATCAACGGCCCATGTGATGTCGGTCAATGACATGAGCGCGCGCATAACGCGACGTTAATGGCCCCAGGGGCATATTCACAAGCGACGTCGTTTAGATTTCAGGTAATCGCATGATCCTGACAGCAGGCACACAACTCGGCCGTTACGAAATCCGCTCAAAGATTGGAGAGGGCGGTATGGGTGAGGTGTATCTGGCAGAAGATACTCAACTGAAGCGGAGAGTTGCGCTGAAAATTCTGCCCCCGGAGCTGGCAACCAATGACGACCGAATGCGGCGCTTCGTTCAGGAAGCGCAGGCCGCCGCAGCGCTCAATCATCCCGCCATCGCACACATCTATGAGATCGGTGAGCACGACGGCATTAACTTCATCGCCATGGAATTCGTTGATGGCCAAACATTGCGGGGGTTGATTCACGAGCCTACACGGGATCTCAAAAGACTGCTGCGTTATTTGCAAGATGCGGCAGAAGGGCTGGCGAAGGCGCACGCAGCCGGAATTGTGCATCGTGACCTCAAGCCGGACAACATCATGGTGACTCGTGATGGTCACGTAAAACTTTTAGATTTTGGCCTGGCTAAGTTAGTTGAAACAATCTTGCCTGATCGAAGTGTCAACACTCCCAGTGATGTGGCAACTGCGATCCTGCGGCAACACTCGACCCCCGGCACCGTGCTCGGCACAGTTGGTTACATGTCGCCCGAGCAGGCCCAGGGCAGAACTAATGATATCGATCAGCGGTCAGACATTTTTTCCCTCGGCTGCATCCTCTACGAAGCGATTACAGGGCGCCGCGCTTTTGAAGGCAACGATGTGATCGATTCGCTGAATAAGATTATCCGCGAGCCTCCGGTCCCGATTGCGGAATTCAACCCTGCGGCACCTGCCGACTTGCAGAGGATTGTGCGGCGTTGCCTGGCGAAGGATGCCGACGAGCGCTATCAAACGATAAAGGACGTTGCCATCGAATTGAAGGAGACGCGGCGCGAATTAAAGACGGCAGGTATCGACACAACCGTGCCCCCGCCGGCGAGTGATACCGCGAGCAGGTCGGGCGCCACGCCCACCATGACCGGCAGCGCGGAGATGAAAGGGAATGCGTCCATCGCGCCCGTCTCCAGCGCCGAGTACCTGATAAGCGGCATCCTACAGCACAAAATGGCGACAGGAATTGTTGCGGGCCTGCTCATACTTCTTCTGGTTGCCGGATCGATTGGGATTGCTTACTTTTTTCATGCGAGAAACACCGAGGCGGCAATCGAATCCGTAGCTGTATTGCCTTTCGCAAATCAGAATAACGATGCCAACATTGATTGGGTTGCAGACGGACTGACCGACAGTATTATTAATAGCCTGACACAACTTCCGAATCTGAAAGTCATTCCGCGCAGCGCGTCGTTTCGCTATAAAGACAAAGCCACAGATCCCGTGAAAGCCGGCAATGAGCTGGGCGTGCGCGCCATTCTTACAGGACGAATCCTGCAACGAGGCGATGATGTCCTGGTCAGTACAGAGCTAATTGACGTGCGGGACAACAAGCAGGTCTGGGGCGAACAATATCAACGAAAACTTTCCGACCTCCTGGCGGTGCAGAATGATATTGCCCGGGAAATTTCCGCAAAGCTGCGGCCAACGCTCTCAGGCGCCGATCAGACGCGTTTGAAGAGGCGCTACAGCGAAAATGCTGAGGCCTATCAGCTTTATCTAAAGGGCCGGTATTTCTGGTTGAAATTCACTCCTGAGGATCACAAGAAGGCTGCGGACTATTTCAATCAGGCAATCGCTTTAGATCCGTCTTTCGCTTTGGCCTATACCGGTCTTTGCGATACTTACGGCGCCTCGGCGACCAACGGCTGGATCTCACCCCGCGAAGGCTATCCCAAAGCACAAATCGCCGCGAAACGGGCACTCGAGATCGATGACACTCTGGCCGAAGCGCATACCAGCTCGGGCGCAATCTTAATGTTTTATGATTTGGACTGGGCGACCGCCGAACGTGAATACAAACGCGCCATCGAGCTTAATCCCAACTATGAAATCAGCTTTGAAGTGTATTCATACCTGCTGATAGCTATGGGAAGATTAGACGAAGGAATCAGAATGGCCCAGCGTGGCGTGGAAGCTGATCCTCTTTCGGTTCCTCTCATGGATGATTTAGCGCAGGCTTATTACTTGGCGCGACGGTACGACGAGGCCATAAAAGGGTATAGAAAGTCGCTCGAAATAGAGCCTAATCATTTCGGCGGACATTATGGGCTGGGCGTAGTTTACGAAGCGAAGGGAATGCACGAAGAAGCAATTGCTGAGTTTCAGAAGGCAATTGCCGTTGGCGGAAGGACGTCAGGAGTACTCGTCATGTTGGGACATGCATCAGCCTCGCTGGAGCGATCGGCAGAGGCGCAAAAGATCCTTGGCGAACTGAGTGAAATGGCGAAACAGGCATATGTGTCACCATATGATCTCTCTCTTCTTTATCTCGGATTGGGACAGAAGGAAAAAGCACTCGAACAACTCGGCAAAGCCTACGATGATCGGGCCGGGTGGATCATCAACCTCAATGTAGAGCCGCTTTTCGATCCTTTGCGATCCGAGCCGGGGTTTGTTGAGCTCGTGCACAAGACAGGACTTCCGCAACCCGGCAAATAAGCAGCGCAACCAGGCACTCAATCAGAAGCGCGACAGTACTACAAAGTCAGAGGTGGAACTGACCTTCTTCCAAAAGTCTTCGCCGTCAGGCTCTCCGAGAAGATTCATTACTCCGCTCCAGGGGTGAGAATCGAACAGAGCGGGCAAGGTGTCAAAGCCGTCTCCCTGCGAGCCGGTGGTTATCACACGATGACAGGGGATTATTTAATCTGCGCCGTACCGTTCAGCGTCCAGAAAAATATCGAGGTTGCCCCGGCCTTCTCAGTCGAGAAGCAGAGGGCCATCGAGCAGTTGCCATATCTCTCAGCCTCGAAAATCTTCTTGCAGTCGAGAAAAAGGTTCTGGGTCAACGAGGGGCAGAGCGGCTTTGCCACGACTGACCTACCTATAAGCCAAGTGTGGGACATGACCTACAAGCAGCCGGGCACGCGGGGCATCTTACAGACCTTTCCGATCAGCTTGCACTCACGTCGCGTCACGGAAATGTCCGAGAAGGAGCGCATCAACTTTGCGCTCGAACAAGTTGAGATGATCTACCCTGACATGCGTGAGCACTTCGAGGGCGGCGTGACGAAATGCTGGGACGAGGACGAAATGGGCGCGCGGTGTTAGTTCCTACTAGAAGCCGGGCCAATTCAGCTCACTGCTGCCACACGTTGCACGGCCCGAAGGCAGAATTTATTTCGCAGGGGAGCACACCTCAGTTTGGATTGACGGGTGGATGCAGGGGGCACTCGAATCGGGAAACCGCGTGGCGCGGGAGGTGAATGCTGCGGTGTGAAGAATTCCCTGATAGCTTGAGGAGCTAGATTAGTTTGGGCGGAATGGGCGAGGTGAATCCGGCAGTCAACTCGAGAATAAGTCGCAAGGCCGGGTTGAAGACTCTACTCGTTGAATATGCGAGCAATCTGCAAGCGCACCCCCGACTTTTCCCAACCTGTCGCGCTGTTTTGAATGTCTAGCGTCATCCCACGAACGCGGATAGAATGTCCGGGTCTCGTCAAGATTCCCCCTGCTGGCCCGAAACACCCAGCTATGACCATCGCTGCCGGCACACGACTGGGACCGCACGAGATCATCGCGCCCGTTGGCACAGGTGGGATTGGCGAAGTCTATCGAGCGCCCGACACGCGGCTGGGACGGGATGTCGCGGTCAAAGTTCTCCCATCTTCTTACGCTGATAATAGAGAACGATTACAGCGCTTTGAGCAGGAGGCCTGTGCGGCGGGTGCGCTCAATCATCCAAATATTCTCTCATTCTACGATATCGGCATCGTACTGAACTGGACGGCAGGGCTGAAGCAATGACGGTTGCCGCCGGCACAAGACTCGGCCGCTACGAAATCCGCTCGCAGATCGGCGAGGGTGGAATGGGCGAAGTGTATCTCGCTCAGGACACAAAATTAGATCGCAAAGTTGCGCTGAAGATTCTGCCGGCCGACGTTGCTGCAAACGAAGATCGCATGCGCCGCTTCGTCCAGGAAGCCAAGTCCGCTTCCGCGCTGAATCATCCCAACATCATCACGATCTATGAGATCGATCAAGTCGATTCCGTCTACTTCATTGCCAGCGAGTTTATTGATGGCCAAACGCTGCGTGAGCGCATGCGAAACGAGCCGCGGAAACTTGGACAAGCGCTTGACCTTGCTATCCAGATCTCCAGGGCACTTTCAGCGGCACACGCGGCGGGCATCATTCACCGCGACATCAAGCCGGACAACATCATGCTGCGCCGCGATGGCATCGTGAAGGTGTTGGATTTCGGCCTTGCAAAACTAAAGGAGCGACCGCCGTCACAGATGGTTGATTTAGACGCCCCAACGCGCGCTGTTGTAAAGACCGAACCCGGTGTAGTCCTGGGTACTGCAATCTACATGTCACCAGAGCAAGCGCGGGGCCTGCCGGTCGACGAGCGCACGGACATCTTCAGTCTAGGCGTGGTCCTGTATGAAACGATATCTGGTTGCCTGCCATTTGAGGGCAAGACCACGACCGAGGTGTTGGCGGAGATAATCAGTGAACATGAACCGCCCCCCTTAGCCCGCTACTCCAGAGAAGTTCCCGCCGAACTGGAACGGATCGTCTCGAAGGCGCTGCGAAAGGACCGAGATGAGCGCTACCAGACTGTCAAAGATCTTCTACTCGATTTGCAGAATCTTAAACAAGAGTTGGAATTTGAGAAAAAGCTCGAACGCTCCGTATCCCGGAAGTCCGAGACTTTCACCGCTAAACGAGAGCAAGCAACCACAATCGCTGCGCGCACGACGAGAATCAAACTTGAGAGACGGACCATTCTTATCGCTGCTGTATTGACACTCGCCGCAGTAACTGGCGCCTACCTTTACTTTGGACGCACACGACGCGGAGCGATTGACTCGATTGCAGTCCTGCCCCTGGTAAATGTGAGCAATAACCCGAACACAGAATATCTTTCAGACGGAATTTCGGAGAGCCTTATCAACAGCCTTTCACAACTGCCAGGCGTAAAGGTCATCGCCAGTACTTCGAGTCTTCGTTATAAAGGAAAAGAAGTCGACCCCAGGGAGGTAGCGCGGACGCTCGGCGTTGAAGCAATACTGACCGGTCGGGTCTCGCAACGTGACGATAATCTCCTCATCAATGTTGAACTCATAAGGGCTGATGACAAGACTCAGATTTGGGGTGAGCAGTACGACCGTAAGGCCACTGACCTCGTTTCTGTACAACGCGAAATCGCAAGAGAGATTACCAGCAATCTCCGTTTGAAGCTTTCGGGCGCAGAGCAGGGGCGTGTCACTAAGCATTACACGGAAAACCCGGAGGCCTATCAGCTTTATCTCAAAGGCCGTTTTTATTGGAACAAGCGCACGGGCGACGCCGCCAAGAAAGCTGTCGAGTATTTCCAGCAGGCCATTGAGATAGACCCAAACTATGCACTTGCGTATGCGGGTCTGGCCGATGCTTATCAACTGCTCAACCTTTTTGCCGATGTCTCACCAAAGGAAGCTTTCCCGAAGGCCAAAACAGCCGCGAAGCGTGCCCTGGAGCTCGACGAGACTCTCGCCGAAGCCCACACATCATTGGCCTCGTCGCTCTTTTTCTACGATCGCAACTACCCGGAAGCTGAACGGGAATTTCAGCGAGCCATTGAACTGAATCCGAATTACGCGACCGCTCATCATTGGTATGGCGTCACGTACCTGGCGAAGATGCAGCGATTCGACGAGGCCATCGCTGAGTTGAAACGGGCGCAGGAGCTTGATCCACTCTCGCTGGTCATCAATGCTGATGTCGGAAATACTTACACCCAGGCGCGTCAGTACGATAAAGCCATCGAGCAGTTGCGAAAGACAATAGAGATGGACCAAAGCTTTTACTTTGCCCACGCGCAGCTGGGCATGGCCTATCAGATGAAAGGCGACTTCCACGACGCCATCGCCGAGTATCAAAAGGCGAGACAGTTGAATGACGATCCTTTTGTGTTGGCGCTGCTCGGAGATATCTATGCTGTGTCAGGCAGAAAAGATGAAGCGTTGAAAATACTTGACCAGCTCAAGCAGCTTTCGA
>WNGF01003558.1_pt1 | contig 21742 bp, 20 predicted proteins | sample 5400641 | NCBI WGS metagenome assembly WNGF01 (sample SAMN13153371, study PRJNA577476) | soil metagenome | isolation source: 80 cm soil or saprolite under grassland replicate 2 | place: USA:California | collected 2016-06-15 | reverse complement strand
ATCTGCACGCTTCGCCCGGGAGTGCCGGGGCTGTCCGAACGGATCCGTGTCGTGAGCATTCTGGGCCGCTTCCTCGAGCACGCCCGCATCTATCATTTCGCGAACGGGGGTGGGGGTGCAGAGCAGTACTACATTGGCTCCGCCGACTGGCGGCCGCGCAATCTGCGGCGCCGCGTGGAGGTTATGGTGCCGGTGTTCGACCCCGCCGCACGCGTGAAGCTCGACACCCTGCTGACCAGGGAACTCGCCGATCCGGGGGCCTGGGTGCTCCAGTCTGACGGCGGCTACGAGCGTTTGTAGGAGGGGCCTGGGTCGGCCCCTCCGATTAGAAAAGGCTCAGGGCAGGAAGCCGCGAGCGACTCCGCCAGGGCAGTTGTCCGAATGGAAGTTCACGTAGAAGTCGCCGGGATGAGCGAGCAGCTCGGCCAGCGCCGCCTCGGCGCTCGCGAAATGCCCATTGGCGGCAGCAAATATGCCGACCTGCCGGATGTCGATGTGCCGATCCGTCAGGTGCAGGTCCACACCGACCGGGCTCGATAGCCACCAGATGATTGGACCCGTGCTCGCCCCCGCGGGCAGATGGTGGATATGCCCGAAGCGGACGCTTTCGTCACTCTTGTTGTCGAGGATCACCGTCGACTCGATCGTGCCATCCTGCAGGATCTTGATCTGCCATCACTGGCGACACTGCTGGCGAGGATCGGTACGTTCTGACCGGTAATGTGATCGGCATTGGGAACCGACCCGCTGCAACCGGCGACAGCGAGGACGGCGACAACCCTACCCCAGAAACGCATACGGCCTCCTCAGTAATGGATGACGGATACGGCTGGTAGGTCGAAACTACCCAGAGGGTTCATGGCAAGGGAGTGATGACGTTACGCAACAGGCCCGGCAGGAATCGAACCTGCAACCCCCGGTTTTGGAGACCGGTGCTCTACCAATTGAGCTACGGACCTAAGGTTTGGTGCTGCTGAAGTTAGCTAGGACGCCTGTTCTACAAAACCCTCAGACTTTGCCGTTACTTTGCCATTAAATCGTTTGGCCACGGCGGAAGCGAGGTCAGCTTCGTCGATGATGTTGTAGCGGTCGAACATGCTGCGCGTCTCCCAGCCACACAGCCGCATGACCTCACCCTCCGACACGCCAGCACGACGGAAATCGCGCGCGGCGCTGCGACGAAGATCGTGCACGAGACGTCCGACCAGACGTGCCCGCTTGCACGAGCGCTTCCAAGCGGACCGAACGGCACCTATTCCGAGCGGCTTGCCTTCGCGATTGAATACGTACAGCCCATCCCTCTCGGCCCACCGCTTTTGGCTTCTGAATCGTAAGTCGATGTGATTTCGCGCCTTAAAGGCGCGTGCTGCCGGCGTGCAGCATTTTCACCCCCCGCCGCCGCAAAAACGCCCTGATATGGAATGACCTGTCAAGCTATCGTAGACCGGTCGGCTTGGCGGTCGGGGGCAAACAGCGACGGTTGATCAGTCTGATATTCGCGGATCACGCTCGCGTGAGCGTGCCAGCATGGTCATCAGCCGTCGGGAGCTGCCTCGGACTAGCCGCGCGAGTTGGGATCGCCTAGGGCGTACGAGGATTCTCCTTTCCCGTGCCCCGCGACCGCCGGACCGACCGTTACGCGGCGATGGCGACCTCCCGCTCCGCGGCGATCCCGATCGCCCAGATGAAACCGACGAGCTCACGCGCGACCGCGGTGATCACATGCGGCACCGGTTTGCCTCGTCCCAGGAGCCGCCGATAGCGCGTATGCAGGCGATGCTGGGCCTTCCAGGAAATCTCGATGACATGCGCGGGCTGGCCACGCTGTCGGGCGCGCAGCGCATCGGCGCATTTGGGTGGGAAGCGATACGCCCAGGCGGCTTCCAGCAGGACGCGTCGGAGATGGGCGTTGCCGGTTTTGGTGATCGCGCCGCGGTGGACGCTGCTGCCGCTCGAGTACTCGCTGGGCACGGTGCCGCTGTAGCCCATGAGCTGCCGCGGATGCGTGAAGCGCGACAGCGGACCGAGCTCACTTACGATGGTCGCGGCGGTCACCTGGCGCACGCCGCGCAGACACTGCAGCGCACGCATGATCGCCTGCATCGCCGGCGGCGCGGCCGTGATCGCGCCATCCAGTGCCGTCTCGAGTCGCTCAAGTCTCGCCCCGGCGTGGTCCACTTCGTGGACGTAATCAGCGAGCGTCGCCTGTTGCGCCGCCGGACCGAAGGTCACGGTATCGAGCCAGCGGCGATGGCGCTGGGTCCACGGCTTCACGCCCGCCGGCGGTCGAATGCCGTGGCGCAGCAGAAACTTGCTGACGCGATGGCGGGCTCGGAGCTGATCGGCCTTCGCGGCCTCACGCGCGCGCAGCAGATCTCGCAAAGCTTCATGCGCCGCGTCGGGGACCCATACGGCCGTGAGATCGCCGGCACGATGACAGCGCGCGAGCCTCTCGGCGTCGCGGCGATCGGTCTTGATGCGGTCGCCGGGCTTGATCGGCACGAGGGTCGGGGCGACGACGTCACAGGCTACCCCCAGTTTGGTCAGCTGCCAGTAGAGCACGTACCCACAGGGCCCGGCTTCGTAGCAGGCGCGCAGATGCTCCCGGCCGCCGAGCTTGCGGATCAGTTTGGCGACGGCCGAGGGCTCATTGGGAATCATGCCGAGGCTCCGGACCTCACCGCCCGGCTCGGCGACGGCGACAGCGATGGTTTCGGCGTGGACATCCAGGCCCAAGTACCGCAGGTTGTTGGTCATAGACCGGCTCCTTTCGCATGTAGCTCTGCGTGGTTCGGTAGCTCCGACCGCGTAACCTACGCCCTGCGATCGCGAGCCGGTCATTCCATACTGACTAACGACCCACCCAAGAAAAGCGCAGCGTCGGAGTGACTAGGTTCGCGCGGGTACCTCATGGATTCTTCAACCCGGTTTTTTGATCTCAATATCGACAAGTTCCTCGAACATTGGGGACCTGCTGAGGCCGTTCGCGAAATCATCGCGAATGCGATCGACGAGCAGGCACTCACAAATACTCCGCCGGCCGAGATCGTGTGCGACGGAACGGGCATTTGGCGGGTCCGCGACTACGGCCGAGGTCTCCAGGCTGATCATCTGAAACAGAACGAGAATCCTGAGAAGAACCAGGCAGCAACAAGCAAACAACTCCTGGGAAGATTCGGCGTTGGGCTCAAAGACGCCCTCGCAACGCTGGAGCGACGTGGAATAACCGTCACCATTCGCTCGCAGCACGGTGACATCAGCCTAGTTCGCCATGACAAGCACGGGTTCGCTGGCATTCCGACTCTTCATGCCGCCATCGCTCCGGCAAGTAACGCCTCATTCGTTGGAACAGAGGTGTTATTCCGGGGCATCGATGACGAAGCGGTGGAAACTGCGCGACGCTACTTCCTGCGCTTTGCGAACGAACGTGTGCTTGATACCACGAAGGTCGGGCAAGTCTTGGCAAGGAAGCGAGGCGAGCCAGCAAAGATCTACGTTCGTGGTCTGCGGGTCGCTGAGGAAGAGGGATTCGCGTTTTCCTACAACATCACCGAGCTGACGGCTGCAATGGCGCGCGCCCTCAACCGGGAACGAACAAACGTCGGCCGGAGTGTCTACACGGACCGGGTAAAGGCAATCCTGCTCAATGCAAGCTCATCGGCGGTAGCTGCACGGTTAGCAGAAGAGCTGGGACGGCTTGAGACGGGCGATTCCACAGAAGAGATTCAATGGCTTGATGTTCAAGAGCATGCTGTGCGCATCTTGAACGCTAGCGCGCCTACAGTGTTTGCTACCCCGCAAGAACTTCGCGAGCATGCCGATCTGATTGAGGATTCGGAGGAAGGGGGATCCCGCATCGTGGTCGTGCCAGAGCGATTGAGGCAGAAACTAGATAATCTGCGTGACACCGCCGGTAAGCCCGTGCGAACCGTCGCCGTCTATGCATCAGAGCGTGCTGCGAGTTTCGTTTACCGGTTCCTTAAGCCAGAGAATCTCTCCTCATCAGAAAGGGCGATTTGGGAGCTAAAAGAGCCTGTGCTGAGCCTGGCTGGCGGGCGTCCGCAAGTCGTGAAAGAGATCAATGTCTCGGAGACACTGCGACCTCAGCTTGGCGGTGGCGACAGGGCGATGGGCGTTTGGGAAGGTCATGTCGGACGGATCGTGATCCATCGAGGCGCTTTGTCATCGGCACAACGATTCGTGGGTACGCTGCTTCACGAACTCGCTCACGCCAACTCGGACGCTCCCGACATCACGGCTGACTTCGAGGATGCCCTGACGGATTTGCTGGGCGCAGTCGGTAGTAACGCTCTAAGCGGTTCGCGTCGCTGAGTCCAGTACCAGAGAGTCAGATGAACGACGCACCCTCCGGTCAGGCTCGGATCAAATCGCGAATCGAGCAGGCCCAAGCTGGTTCACCGCCGCTGGCGGCAGACATCTTTGCAAGACTTGAAGCATTTCTCGCGGGTGATCGGGCTCAGCAGCATCTCGCCCCCAAAAAAATTGCCGAGATTGCCGACGCATTGCTTGCTGAAGCGCCGTCTCGAGCTTCACAATGAGAGTTCAGTCCATCTCTCTCACCTGGTTCCGTGGGTCTGCGGAGACTATCCAACTCGATCTCGGCTCTAAGTCGGCCGTTATCTACGGCGAGAACGGGGCTGGTAAGTCCGCCTTTGTGGACGCAATCGAGTACGTGCTTCACGGGGGCCGAATCGGGCATTTGAGTCACGAATACAGCGGAAAGCACCAGGAAAAGGGTGTCATCAACACCCACGCTCCTGCTGACAAGAAGGCAGAGCTGTCGATCGCGCTCGGCGACGGCACGAGTCTCACCGTTACCATTGACCACGGGGGAACGGCCATCGTGGCCGGCAACGGGGAGGCTGAGATCCGGAGCTGGGACTATGGTCGCACGGTCCTGCGCCAGGACGAAGTGGCAGCCTTTATCCGCGACACCAAGGGCGCCAAATACTCCGCAATTCTTCCGCTCTTGGGTCTTCGCAGCATGGAGTCTCTCGCCGAGAATACCCGCCAGCTCGCCAAAGCGGTAGAACAACGATCCAATCTTAGGGAAGGGCTTGGGAAGACACAGGCGCTGCTCACAAAGCGCATTGAGGCGTTTGGAGGGAGTTCGGATCAGGCCTTGGATAATAGAGTCTGCGACCTGCATGCTACTTACTGCCCAGGCGCGACCGCCTCGGAGCCTGTTTCACAATGTCAAGGAATCAAGTCCGCAATTGCCGACCGTATGGCTCGCTACTCGGACGATCAGCGGCGGCATGCTGTTCTCCTCGCAATCGCGAACGTTCAGCTCAAGCCTCTTATTGATTCCGTACGACTCGCCAACACTGCGTTGATCGAGACCGTTGAGCCCCTCCTCGAAAAGCTCGAGGTTGTACGGAGCGCAGGGCAATTCGCAAAGACTCTCCAAGGCGAACAGGAGATCGAGTGCCCGGCATGCGGTCGACCTTTGTCTCCCGCAGAATTTCGCGAGCATGTCCAGGCCGAGAGTGAACGCCTGCAGGAGTCGATGCAAGCTCTTCAACGTCGCAAGCATGCGACCGAAGCCCTTGCAGATGCCCTGAAATCTCTTCGTTCAACTCTCAGCACACCAGAGGCGCGAGCCTGGCTTACTCAACAGCAATTGGAACCTGCCGGAGCATTCATCGATGCCATCAACTTGTCGCACCTTCAAGACAGCCCCAGTGAAGCCGAGCTGCTCGGAATTGACGAGAAGCTAGCACCGCTGATTGCCAAGGCTGTCGAGGCATCGAAGGAAACACCACCAGACGTGCAAGACCTGTCGCGTGATGATCGTTTAGTAGAACTGCTTGCCGAGATCGTTGGTGGCCGTTTGCTCGCGGCTCAATTGGCCCGCGCTGCTGGTCTGAAAGCCTTCCTTCAGAGGTTCGAAAGTGGGATGCGTGAGGAAATCAAGAATGAGTCGCAAAAGGTAATCGACGAGCTGTCGACAAACATTCAGTCGATGTGGGCCACGCTCCACCCCGGCGAAGCTATTGAGGGTGTGCGCCTCTACATTCCAGATGGCGCCGACAAGGCCATCGATATCGAGCTGAAATTCTTTGGCGTGGACCAGCCGTCACCACGGCTCACGCTTTCGGAGGGTTATCGCAATAGCCTTGGGCTTTGCATCTTCCTCGCCATGGCGAAGCGCGATGCCGCATCGGATCGCCCTCTATTCCTTGATGATGTTGTGGTGAGTCTTGATCGGAATCACCGTGGAATGATTGTCGAACTGCTGGAAAGAGAGTTTGCCTACCGACAGGTCGTGATTTTCACGCACGATCGAGACTGGTACGCCGAGCTCTCACAGCAGTTGGATAGCAAGAGCTGGAGCTTTCGGGCTCTGTTACCCTTCGAGAAGCCTGACCTTGGCATCAGGTGGTCTGCGACAACGTCGACCTTTGGAGATGCCCGCGCATTCCTTCAGGCGGCGCCCCATGCCGCTGGCAATACCGCTCGCAAAATCATGGATACGGAGCTGGCACTTCGAGCTGATCGGCTGAATGTGAGGCTTCCCTACCGCCTGTCCACGAAAAACGATCGCCGAACGGCGCATGATTTTCTGTTTCAATTGATTGCAGATGGTCCGAAGTGCTTCCAGAAAGAGGGCCCCAAGGGCTTTGAGGCACATGTGGACGCCATTGAGGCGTGGAAGGCGGCCGACAAGCTCCTGATCACGTGGGGGAATAAAGCGTCACATACCATGGATATGGTACGACCGGAGGCTGTGAAGCTGATCAACGCTTGCGAGGCCGCGTTAGAGGCGTTCAAGTGTAAGGACTGCAACAAGCCGGTCTATAAGTTGGATGACGACAAAGCTGAACTCACGCAGTGCCAATGTGGCCACCTGCGCTGGCGCTACGGGAAGGGTTGAGGCAAGAATGATCGGCTCAGCACCCGAAGACCCTCATCGTCTCCTGGCGGGACTGACCCGCGATCGCGTCTCCCTCGAGCTTAGCACTTTAGACATCTGCTTTCTGGCAGCGCTACACCTCCAGGCGGAGCGCGACGGCCTCGCCTCCCTCGATGAGGAGCTGTTGCTGAATCTGTTCGAGCAGGTCAGTGATCTCGTCGATCCAAGTCTAGAGAATCGTCAAGTGCGAGCGACGCACGCCATTCAAAGGCTGCGCAGTCAGCGCATGCTGGCACGGGTGGATGCAACGGGAATCATTAGTGCCGGAGAATACTCACTTACAAGGCTCGGAATGTTGATTGTCCAATCCTTCCTTGAGCAGGAACAGCTTACCCGGGAGAGTCTGTCGCTCCTCATGGGAGCCGTTACGTCGTCGCTTGCGCAGATCCGCGCGCGAGCGGAGCGCATTTCTGATCCTTCGGAATGGCAGACAGCTATCGTCGGACCCCTCCGTGTGACTGTTGGTGATTTGGTCGCTGGGATCGAACGAAGGCAACGTGGATTGGACATGCAGCAAGAAGAGGTGCGCAAACAAATCAGCACCTTGTTGCAGGTCGAGTGGTTCAACGTGATTGAGGGATGTCAAACACTGCTCGAGACCATGGCCAAGACACTCCGCGAGCTCAATGAGGTGTTGCTTCGCGACAGCAGTCACATTCAGACTCTGCTTCAAGAAATCCAGCACGCTGCAGTTACCGCAGGAGCCACGGAAGCCGAACAAGCTGCCCAGCGAGTGACCGATCACGTCGCGAGGATGGAAGCCTGGGGCCGATCAAGGCAACAGGGGTGGTCTAATTACTATCAGTACGTCCACCGCTTCTTGCGCGATGTCGTTCGACTAGACCCCGATCGGGCGATCAGTCAGCGGCTTGTAGAACAGATCAGAAGTTGGCCTGAGCGACCCTTTGCTTTCGTCGTAGCTGCTGATAGTTGCATTCGCCTGCTGCGACCGATGAAGGCAATGGAGTATCGACCACCCGTTAGCCGACCTCGTGGAGAATGGGAGCAAGACCCTGCGATAGTGGCGGCGGACGAAAGTCCACTCCAACTCGAGAGCCTTGTGCTGGCAGCTTTGAAGCACAGACCCCGGACTCTTGCGACTCTGACTACCGAAATCATTGCGCAGCTTAGCGACAGCGAGCGATACACCGCCATTGGGCGGATTGCAGCCGTCGTTGCAAGGGTTCGTGCACCGTTATTGGACCGCGAGCGCCCGTGGGTCCCAGTCAGTCCATCATTCATTATTGAGGACTGGATGCTCGAACGTCCAGATCCCCAATGAGCTCCCGCTTTGCCGCTCTAGAAGACGTTATTCGAGATCCGCTCTTCCCGGATGTGGACCTCGCGCTTCGACGAGGTAGGCACATTGATCGTGAAGACGGCGACTCATATGCGTTTCTAAGTGACGCTCAGACTCATCTCGAACCGCTGTATCGTCGCTTCGGGTGCGAGTTAGTCATGCAAAGCGACGGGTATTTCTATCTTCTTCCCTCTGGGGATCACCTGTCGCGGCGTCATCTAAGCCCGGGGGAGATGCTAGTTGGACAGACGCTTGCGTTACAGTCCCTTGATCCCACCACAGTTCAAACGGGAGGCGTCGTCACACGCGATCAGTTACTCGCGCGTCTCGGCAGCCTGGTGTCTGACCGTGATTTGGCGCGCGCTTTGGAGCCTCGTAGAAAACGCTTTGACGATGAGCGTAAGGTTCATGAGATCATTCGCAATCGCGTTGCACAGGCGATACGGCAACTCGCCGCACTCGGCTTCATTGATCTCGTCGACCAGGATCACCTGCGGCTTCGGGCTCCACTGTTTCGTTTTGCCGACCCCGTCCGTACCAGACAAGACCTCAACGCTGCCCTCGAGCGTTTGATCGCTTCTGGCCATGCCGTGGACATGCAGGGCGAAGAGTTCACGGGCGATGACGACGAGCCAAGTGAATCCGCTGATATCGATGCAGGCGACGATGCCGACGAGGATGAGGACGATGCCTAGGGGAGCACATGCGGAGATTGTGCGATGAAGCGCGTACGTAGCCACGCGCTCGTTCTCGTCAACTGGAAGGGTGTTTTCTATGAGCGTTACACTCTCGACAGCAACGTAACGGCGCTGGAAGGTGACAACGGCGCCGGCAAAACGACGGTAATGATCGCCGCGTACGTCGTCCTGCTCCCCGACATGACACGACTGCGCTTCACAAACGTTGGCGAAAGTGATGCAACCGGGGGCGATAGAGGTATCTGGGGCCGTCTAGGAAATCCAAATCGACCATCCTATGCTGCTCTGGCATTTGATATCGATGGGGAACACGTAGTCGCCGGCGTACACCTGGAGAGGAAGGCTGAGCCGTCGGTGGAGCTCACGCCTTTTCTTGTCTCTGATCTGCCTAAGGCCGGGCATCTCCAAGATGTTTTCCTGCTCCGTTCCGGTTCCCAAGACCTCGTGCCTGAACTGACCGACCTGCGAGAGAATGTGGCTGCCCTCGGGGGCCGGATTCAGGTTTTTAAAACCGCGAAGGAGTACTTCGCTGCGCTGTTCGAGCGTGGTATCACTCCGTTGCGGCTGGTAGTTGATGAAGAGCGTACGCGATTCAATGATATGCTCCGAACAAGCATGACCGGGGGTATTTCTCGAGCTTTGACTGCGGAGTTTCGTTCGTTCCTGTTAAAGGAAGAAAGTGGCCTCGCTGATACGCTTGTGCGAATGCGTAGCAACCTTGAAGCATGCCGAAGGACACGGATCGAAGTAAAGGAAGCGAGGGACCTTGAGAAGGAGATAAGCGCAGTCTATGAAGCAGGTCACGACATGTTCTCTGCTTCTCTATTGGCAACGCGAGAGCGCGCCTTAGAGCTGCGTCGGCGCGTAGATCTAGCCCGAGACGAACGCGACCGAATCCTGCGAGACCGGGACGAGGTGGCAAGCGAGCATCGGGATCGCGTAGAACGAAAGACTGAGGCCGAGAGGCGACTCGCAGAGGCACGAGAGCGCTACGATACGACGCGAGCATTTCTCGAGGGCGTGACGAAGGCCCATAGTCTTGCGTCTCGCCTCGCCGACTACGATACGGAGCTGGACCAACTCCGTACCCAGTTGCGACAGGCCGACAACGAGCTTCGGCGCAGCAATCAACTGAAGACGCTTCGCGATGCCGAGAAGTCTCGCGCTGAAACAGCACACCGTACGGCAGCAGAAGGTCTTGCTGACGTTCAGAGCGGCCTCCAGGAGCTTCATCGTCGTGCCGGCGCATATCGGACAGTAACACAACGCCTGCAGGACGCTGGTCCAGCCGTGGGAAAGGCTGAGGCGAAGGATGACGGCCTGGAACTACACGAGGAGAAGGCCCAGCTCGCGTTGACCGCAATGGATCACAAGCGGGGCGACCTTAGCAGATCAATCGCAGACGCGGACCTCCACCGCAGTCGCACCGCAGACGCGCTGTCAGCGCTTGCACTCATACTAAACCAGAATGTCGACGCGAACGAAGCATACGCGAGCGCCCAACAAGCGCTCCGACATCTGGTTCACCTCGAAGCGCTTTCCGCTCGGGAAGGAGCGTTTCTTGAGGACCTTAACAAATCGCGGGCGCAGTCTGAGCGACAACAGGCTACCCGTCTCGCAGCGGAAGCTCTCGCACAACCTCAGCAACCTCTGAAATCATCCCTGGACGTGCGAGCCGCGCTACATGAGGGCGAGTCGGAGGTTCGCGCACTGGAAGACAAGGTTCGCTCATACGAGGCCGGTGCAGACGGCGAAGCCCGCCGGGAGCTTGAGTTAAAGAGTGAGTACCAATCTCTGGAAGTTCGCCAAATAAGGTGGCGAGAGCTGGACACTGTTGCCAAGCAACTGGAAGAGAGTTTAGGCGCTGGCCTTCGCACCACCGGTGAACTCGAAGCTGCCCGGCAACTCCTCGACGAAGCGCGCGACGAATTACAAGGGAATCTTGAGGCATTGGAGAAGGAGTGTGCCGACACAAGGAATCGTGCACGACTCCTCGAGCAAACGGGTGGAGTGTTTCACCGCGATCTTCTCGCGATTCGCGATGCGCTTGGTGGCGAGCTGCTGGCAGGTCAATTCGACGATCTCGAGCCCGCGCGCGCAGCTCGGATGCAGGCTCTTCTTGGACCACTGACTGAAGCCATTGTCGTAGAAAATGCTCATCGGGCCGCAGAGGCACTGAACGGTGGTGAACGGGACCTGGAGACGGTATGGCTGATTCAAGGTGGCGCACTCCATGACCTCGCGAGCTCCGAAAAGAAGAGTGGCAGCGACAAACACGTAATCGTCGAGCGAGATGGCGTCGCTCGCGTTACCCGTGTGCCCCAGAAGCCGAGCCTGGGACGTAAAGCACGGGAGCGGCTCATCAAGGAGCTTCATTCGAAGGCAGACAACGACCAGAGACGTGTCCTCGGGATCAAGGAGCAACTCACCGTTATTGATGTCCAGCGAAGCCAAACAGCGCTGCTCACACGCGGGCTTTCAATCCTTGAGTCGGGTGACTCTACACAAGAATTGGGACGGATCGCCCATGAGCTGCAACGAGCTTCTGAGCAAGCGAGGACGCATCGTGCCAATGCTGCTGATACGCGCGGCCGAGTTACGCGCGTCGCCGAGAGAGTAACGCGGCTGCGGGATCTTTACGGCCAGGCCTTCTTACTGGACGACGCTGACTTGGTGGTCCGAGTGAAGGAGCTGGAAGAGTGCCATCGATCTGCTGTGCAAGCCCGTAGTGAGTTAGTCCGTGTATCTCACGCACGACAGACTCTAGTTGAGCACAGTGACGCGCTCCGGCGCCTGCCACTCTCTGATTCAGAAATCGAGACCACTCGCGACAAACTGAGTCGCCTCGACAGTCATCGACAAATCTTGTGGCTGGCGTTGGATGCGCTTCGGTACGTCATAGCGCACCGAGACGAGCTTCAGTGGGCAGATGCCGAGGACCAGCTTTCAACGAAACAACAGCTTATCCCAGCACTGAAGGAACAATGTGATAAAGCCGCAAGCGCACTCAAGGAAGCCATTGAGACCGCCCAGGTCGCCGATAGGTCATGGGAACAAGCGAGAAATGCTCGGCGAACAGTGGATGACAAGGTTGGCGCGATTGAAGCGAGACGAACAGAGCTGGCACGCGAACTCGAAGAAACTGGTGTTGAAGACTCTTCGACAACTGCGGTTGTAAACGCTCAAGCAAACGTGAGAACCCTTGAAGCATCGGTCATCCAACTTGATAGCGAGCAGCGAGGATTAGAAGTTGCAATCGCTCAGCTCGCTGAGAGGTTGGACAGTCGCAACAAAGCACTCACAGATGCGGAAGACCATCTGTCAAAAGAGGAAAGAGAATGGAAGCCAGCGAATGAGCTCTGGGAGCGACTCCGCGCCCGCTGTGAGGCGGAAAACCTGTTGACTTCCAGCATCTCGCAAAGGCTCCTCGAGACCGGCATCGCAAGCGTTCGTCTTCGCTCAGATGCGCGCAGCTCTGCCGGAATCCTTGAGGAACGACTGAGCAGAGCGAGCGGGGCGAACGAAGCACTGAACGCGGTACGTTCTTGGCTCTCTGGACAGGATCAATCTGAAGGTCCAGACATTCTTGACGTCTGGGCGTCAGTACGCGACTGGTTGAGCATGAGGGTTCCGGCCCAGATCGCTGAGTTGCTTGATCCCTTCGAGTCCCTTGAGCGCCTTCGCGAGCACTTGATTGCTCTCGACACGCGCCTTGAATCGCAGGAACTCGAGCTGCGGGGAGCATCAGAAGATGTCGCGCGCGGAATAGACGTGCATATCCGGTCAGCGCACCGCCAGGTGCGGCTGCTCAATCGTGAGTTGGAGGGTGTGCACTTTGGGACAATTCGTGGTATGCGCATTCGCTTGGACCGTGACTCTCAGATGGAGACTATTCTCTCCGCACTTCGCGAAGGAACAGCCCAGGAGCTGTTGTTTTCCCCGAACATGCCTGTAGAGGAAGCGCTCGATCAGCTGTTCATCCGATACGGGGGACGCGGGTCGACTGTTGGCCAGAAACTGTTGGACTATCGCGAGTACCTCGACATTGCTGTCGAGATAACACGTCAGGGGAGCGCAGAGTGGGAGCGCGTAAATCCATCCCGGTTGTCAACGGGTGAGGCCATTGGAATCGGAACAGCATTGATGATGGTGGTCCTTACCGCATGGGAGCAAAGTGCAAATCTGTTTCGAGCGAGACGCAGTCTAGGGACTCTCCGCTTTTTGTTTTTGGACGAGGCCAATCGCCTTTCGCAGGATAACCTCGGAGTTCTCTTTGAGTTGTGCCTTGCGCTCAATCTTCAGCTGCTAATCGCGTCGCCGGAGGTGGCTAACGTGCCAGGGTGCACGACCTACCGCCTAGTGAGGAGGGAGACAACGGATGGTGGAGAACGAGTGCTCGTGAGCGGTCGAAGAGCAATTAAGAGTGCGAGTGATGTGGGAGCGTGATATCGATCGGATCGCTCTTCTAGAGCTGTATCTGACCGGACGACTTCCCCGGCGCAGACGCCAACCAGAGGCTTGGGCTTTGCTCGACGATCTGCCATGGACACGTCGGACAGGGCGACGCGGAGTCATCGAGCTAGCAGTGTCGCAACAGAACAAGGTTATCCAGCTACTCAACCGGGTCTGGCCTGAATGGGGATTGGTGCGTGACGGACTATTGGCGCGAGGGCTCAATCCTACTCCTGAGGGGCTTTCACGGTTGCATGACCTCCTTCGCGCAGAGACTGTCGCGCTGCTTCCTGAGAGATTGAACCGCAGGACCGCCACCGCAGCCGTGGCACCTCATTCCAAATCAACATTGAGTTCTGTCCGACGTGACGCCCTCGGTAAGACGAAGTTGACCGGGGACGGGATTGTGAGGTTACGAGCGCCAACGGGCGTACGATTTGCGCGCGGGACAACGTACCTGAACGCAGCTGACATTGCCTCCGTATTTGGCGAAGTGGCAATCACAGAACGGGCCCTGCTGGACGGTGCGGTATTGGTGGGAGACCTAGAAGCTGTTCTCCTGGTGGAGAACCTTGGCCCTTACCTCGACCTCGAGCCCCCCGAGGGATGGCTCGTGGTCCATGTTCCCGGCTGGGACACAGCGACCGCGCGTCTCTTCCTAGCTCAGTTACGCGAAATACCAGTCGTGCTGTTTGGCGATCTCGACCCAGCGGGCGTGAGGATTGCGCGACACCTTCGACAGCTCCACTCGAAGCTCATCTGGACAGTTCCACCGTTTTGGGGTGAGTACCTGGAAAAAAGAGCGTTACCTGGAGAGTGGCCCGATGATCTTGATCTTTCCCAAGCGCCCCCGCTGGTCCAAGAATTGGGACGTCGAGGGCTTTGGCTGGAACAGGAGGTGATTTCTGTGGATCCGCGCCTCCGTGCTGCCTTACAAGCGGCCCTGTCGTAACACGTTGTTCTGGCTCCCCTTAACATGTCCTTGACAGCATATTTCTTAGAGTGAATATTCCAGGGTGCCTTGGGAGGTTGAGCACACAGACGAGTTCGCAGATTGGTGGGCGACTCTTACTTCAGAGAATCAGTGGCGGCTTACGTGGAGATGCTCGAGAATCGAGGACCACACCTTCCGTTCCCGTACAGTTCCGGGGTCGAAAGCTCACGGCACGGTCATATGCGGGAGTTGAGGATTCAGCATGCCGGCAACCCGTATCGCGTCTTGTACGCGTTCGACCCCAGACGAATCGCCATTCTGCTAATTGGAGGCGAGAAAACCGGTAACGATCGTTGGTATGATGAGTTTGTTCCGGTGGCGGATGATCTTTACGATGAACACATAAAGCAGCTGGAAGAGGAGGGCTTGCTAGATGGCTAACAAGTTTCGGGACCTTCGCAAGAGGATGTCCCCAGAGAGTCAAGCACGGGCTCATGCCCGTGCTAAGGCAATGCTTGAAGAGCTACCTCTTCAGGAGTTGCGCCAAGCCCGCCATTTCACCCAGGAAGCATTGGCGAGGCTCTTACGTTCGAAGCAGGCTCTCGTGTCCAAGTTCGAACGTCGCGCCGACGTATATGTCAGCTCGCTTCGAAGCTACATCCAGGCAATGGGTGGACAATTGGAAATTATCGCTCGATTTCCGGATGGCGCCGTAAAAATCAATCAGTTTGAAGAGATTGGTCCACCGCGCCAATCGGGCGAGTTTGCATTGAAGGCTTGACCGACTTCACGAACATTCGGTGTGGTATCAGGCGCCCTGCGAAAAAACGTAGGGCGCTCATTTTTCCCGCCATTACCTCCTCCTGGTCCATGTATTGCCGTTTCGCGCGGCGCGTGCCCCGGAACAACCCCTGTAGGGGACATCGCGGCTGTGCTAGATCTTGAGGATCCTTAGGTGACGTGTCAGCGGTCACGCGAACCTCAGTGCGTCCTCGGAGCCGCGCGGAAGCTCTCTTTCGCAGTCCGAAGCGAGGCCCCTAGAGCCGACGGCGGTTTCGGCTGGGCCGTGGCGAGGCGACTGGCGAGGGTGCGGTGCTCGCGCATCCGGTAGCTGTTCCCGCGGATGTTGACGATGTGGCAGTGGTGGAGGAGGCGGTCGATGAGCGCCGCCGCCATGACGTCGTCGCCCAACACCTCGCCCCAGTCCTCGAAGCCCTTGTTGCTCGTGAGCACGGTGCTCGCGTGCTCGTAGCGGCGGGACATGAGCTGGAAGAAGAGCATGGCCCCGGTCCGGCTAATCGGCAGATAGCCGATCTCGTCGATGATCATCAGGCTCGGGAAGACCAGGGTCCGGAGGCGGTGGCTCAGCCGGCCCGCTTGCTGGGCGTCCTCGAGCGACGTGATGAGGTCGGCGAGGGTGGCGTAGTAGACGCGGCGGCCGCTTTCGGCCGCGGCGACGGCGAGGCTGACCGCCAAGTGGGTCTTCCCGACGCCGGGGGGTCCGAGGAACACCACATTCTCCCGGCGCTCGATGAAGCTCAGCGTATGGAGACTCTCCAGCTGGTCCCGCCTGACGCTCGGCTGGAAGCTGAAGTCGAAGTCGGCCAAGGTCTTCACGGCGGGGAGCCGGGCGGAGCGCATGGCGGTCTGCAGTCGGCGCTGATTGCGGAGCGCGATGTGGCTCCCGAGGAGCGCACTCATCGCTTCGCCGGCGGCGAGCTCGCCGCTGTCGGCGCGGCGCAGGATGTCGTCCAAGGCTTCGAGGGCGCCGGGCATCTTGAGATCGGCGAGTTGGGCCCGGAGCCGGTCGCAGAGAGAGGGCGCGGGCATCAGCCGGCCTCCGTGAGGAGCTGCGTGTAGCTCGCCAGGGGCCGCCGCTCGACCGCGACCGGGGCTCTCCGCGCAGGGCGCGCCGTGGGCGTCGGGGGGGTGAGGATGAGGGAGCGGTACGGCCGGGTCGCCAGAGGCAAGAAGGCGGCCTGCTCGTCCGCCAGCCGACTCCAGGGGGCGACGCGGGTGGTGCCGTGCACGCGCTGATTGGCGCGGACGAGCCAGCGAGCGCACTGGTCGGCGAGGTCCGCGTCCCCCAGGAAGGTCCGGCCGTAGAGGAAATTGCCCCGGAGGTAGCCGACCGGCCGCTCGACCTTGCCCTTCGTCTTGGCGCGGTAGGGTCGGCACGCCCGGATCCGAAAGCCCCAGTGGGCCGCGAAGCGCAGGAACTCGGGATTCTCGAGGAGCCGGCCCCCGGTCGGGCGGTGGTCGTCGAGGATCACGCTCTTCATCTGATCGAAGAGGATCTCGTGGGGCACGCCGCCGAAGGCCGCGAAGGCCCGCTCGAGGCCCAGCATCACGGTGAGGGCCGTCTGGCGCGCCACGAACTCGACCGAGAGCACGCGCGAGTACCCGAGGACGACCAGGAGGGCGAAGCGCTTGCCCCACGGCAAGCGGACCTCGGCGAAATCGAACTGGGCCTGCTGGCCGGGCGCGGTTTCAAACCGGACGACTGGCTCGGGCTCGAGCCGCGGGCGGATGCGGGCCACGTAGGCTTTCAGTTGGCTGTAGCCGCCGGCGTACCCCGCGGCGCGGCACTCCTCGAGCAGCCGCACGGCCGACAGCGCGGGGTAGGTCGTCAGCCGCTCCTGAAGCAGTGGCTGGTAGCGATCGAGTTTCGTCGGTCGGGGCGCGGGACGGCGCGCGGCCGAGGCCCCGCTCAGCTCACGATCGAGCTGACCCGTCCGGATCCAATGGTAGATCGCCCGGCGACTGACGCCGAGCTGCCGAGCGATCGCGGTCTTCGAGAGTCCCGACTCCAGATAATGTTTGAGCAACACGAGGGTATCCCATCCGCACACGGGCTTGCTCCCCCAACGAGGAGCAGCCAAGCTCCCAAGGAAGGGGCCCCGACGTCAGGCCCCACGCCGGATACCCAAGTGTGCAATCCTTCCCGGCGATTCTGTGCAATCTGAAGTCGGCGATGACAGAAGCGTGGTTATGCTTTCAGGATGCTGACTTGCGTTTCGGGCAAGCACCATTTCTTCAAGGATTGCAAGATTCGACGGACTTTGCGCCCAATCGATACCTAGGTAGTCACGAATAGCATTCGATACCCATTGATCCACCCCTTCTTGAACGCTGCTTTAAGTGTAGGGTCTTCATTTATGGCCTGCTCGGTCCCACGCGTGCGATCTGATAACCATTCGCGGATGTAAAGCTGCAGTGAAGAAGCAAGAACAGAAATGCTCATGTGTCCCAGCACATCAAGTGCTTCGCCCGCCTCAATCCATTCCTCTAAGAAGGGTGGCTCGCTATCCTCGTAAGCGGGCTCGGCATCGAAAGGCGCTTCATGCGCTTCGATCTTACGCTGACGATCTACGAATGGTTCTGACGCGCCGGTGTAGAACCGCTTAAGGAAACCTGTGCGGTTTCGAAGGAAGTAGCGGTAGTCCAGACGATCCCCCACGAGGGCCCTGCGCCACTAACAGCGCGGGCTTTAAACAGGCGTCAGCAGCTGGCAATCAAGCCATAAACGTAGCGGCCTCTTCGGATCGCCTAGACCTTCAAATCCAGTGGCGGAAGCGCTCCTTCGTCCGATGTCTCCCAGGACCCCTGATCCTCATTCGCATCGAGGGTCACGTCGATAGCACTCGCGAACGCCTGCGAAAGCACGGAATCCTGCGGCACGCGCATGTTTCGACGGAGAGCCAGATCACTTTTGGCCGCCACCTCGTTCGGAATGGCGTATAAGAGCCGCAGCTTTTCCTGTGCCTCAACTCTCGCAAAACCGAAGGTCTGCTGTGGGGATCGTAGCAGCCGCCGCTCTCCTTTCTTCAGTCCCAGCCCCACAGACACAAAAAGAGTGGGTCTCGACGCATAATCCAAGCTTCCGACCGCCGTAGCAAACAGGCTCGCCGTCGGTGCTGCTTCAATTCGGGCGGCTTCGACGGTGTCGAAGGTGAGTCCCTCGTGACCACTGATCAACCGTTGAATGACGGGGCCAAAGAGCGGTTTGTAGAACGCCAACTTCCCGGCGACATGATCAACGACGGATTCGAGCGGATCCTTTTCTATATCGACATACAAAGGCGTGCGGCGGAATCCTGGAAAGCGCAATTGCTGCGGGTGCACAACGAGGTGAGTTATCTCGTGCCACGCCGTGAAGTGGGCACGTGCGGCCCGTTCACCACGCGCATCGACGACGATTAGATAGCGAAATGCGACCGCATCGTACGGATCCCGCTCTAGTGTAATACCCTCGGTCGCCCCCGCGAGGAATTCATCGGAGAGACGTCGCTTGAGGTGCGGATGGAAATCCGAGTAATCCTCTGCAATCCTGTGCACATCTTCGTCAGAGGAGATGACCTCTAAGCGCGCTCTATACTTGTTCGCGACGACTCGACGCAGCGTTTCAAGACAGTCTACGGGGACAGGACTATTCTCAATGATCGTCGAAACTATCTTGAAAGCATGATCGCGGATCGTATCGAGGCAATTGCCGCGTGTGGACAGACCTAGATCGCGCACTAACTGCATCACCTTTGGACTCTGCGCGAGCCTAACCATTCGCGTCAGGACCGAAGAATCTGCTATGAAGTTGGAGCCAGTCGTCCTTTGATAGTCCATCGTCGGAGGCCTCTGTTGAACCCGCGCGGGTCCGCCTCGCAACAACCATTTTGCGGAACTTCATGAGATCGCTCACCTCACCGAGCGACCAGCCGTGCTCCTCTGCAGCCTGGGCTAAAGCAGCGGGGATCACGAGAGGGCGAGGCTCGGGGGCCGATTCAGCGATTCCCTTGACCAGATAGTCGAGTGAGACGCCAAGCGCTTCCGCCAAGTGAAGCAAGGCGTCGGCTCCGGGGGTGCGCCTGTTGTTCTCGATTTCCGAAATGAAAGTCACACTGAGCCCAGCCTTCTCGGCTAGAGTCTTCTGAGTCCAACCAGCACGATCGCGACACTCTGCGATACGCCCACCTAGAGTGGGGGGGGTGGGCCGTAGAGGGGCGCCCATTGACCTACAGCTTACAATAAGTTATACGTGTATACACTATGCCAGCCAAGGTCTCGGGCATTCAGTATGCCTGATCTTGGCTGAGGGCGCAAGCACTAATGCCGCGAGAGGCGGCCGATGGTCCGCCGAACAATGAGGTTCCGGTGAGCGACAGCACCAACCCGATAGCACGCCTTTGGTCGAGGGGGCCAAACGCGGAGAGGATCGGTCGAGTTCTGCGACGGTTTCTTAGCCTCAACCGTCAGGAGCGCGAGCTGTTGCTCATCAGCCTGGATATCGAGGAGGGGATTTTGCCCCTCATTCACCCTGGCGGGAGGGTGTCCCGTCGTGACGTACTGTACGATCAACGGCTCATTGCCGTAGGAGACGACATCGCGTATGGCAGACACATCAGCAACGTCCTCGGAGCGGCCTCCGCATCCGCCGCATCCGCCACACCCGGAGCCGAAGCCCAAGCCGCCCAAGCCGCACGCGCCACACGGGGCGTGAGGGTCGAACGCGGCCTTTCTATCGACGAGGTTGTGGGCGAAGACAAACTGGGGATGACGGTATGGTTTCCCCAGTTTGTTTTCGGGCGGATGCAGCCGGGAAATCGTCCCGCCTGGTGTGGCCGAGTTCAGCCTCTCGCGTTCCTTCCACACGTATATCAGCTTTTAATCGTTTACCAGCCAGATGCGATGGCCCCCCCGCGCTTCTACGTTCTCAGCCCAGCAATACATCCCCATGCGCCGCATCGATACGGTGATAGGGCGCTATGCACGTTCTTCCCGCCAATGGGATCCTGGATTCGTGGACGAGCCGGTGACGATCTCACGGAGCTGATCCGATTCGCGATCGTCTGGTTGCTGCGCTACGAATGCTGGTTGGCTTTTGACGGTTGGTGGCCCGGCGTTGAAGTCTCGCATGACCCCGCCGTCATGGTCGCCACGCTCGACGACGATGACTTTTGTCCCTATCACGCCCCGCAGAAATGGGGTGCGTGTTGTAAGGCCCGCCACGTTGAAGAGCTAGCTCGCATGCGCGCACTCGATGTCGGCATCCTGCAGGCATGCCAACAGGCCTCTTGATTTCCGCAGCAATGGATGGGCGAACGCGCCAACACTTCTAATCGGCGGGACTCGTGACGTAGCCGACATTAGGATGACTGTCTGCGAGCCATGCTAGATTTTTTCTAAGGGACGCTCAAAACCATCGATGATCTGAGGAATAAGTTCCGGCCTCCACACTCTACCGATCTCCGCGTCGTCCCGTATGCGTCCCGAATACACGCCTAACAGCCTAGTTGCATTGCCCGGAACGGTGACACCACCACCAGTTTCATAGAGACCAAACGATCGATATACCACTGGTGACCCCGACATACCTGCACGGGTTGTGGCGTCGATCAGGAAGTAGCGAGGCGACCAGTATGGATCGGCATCGGAGGCTATGTGGCCAGTCTTCCAAATCGGCAACCAACCAGTGCCCGTGCGTCCGAATGGGTATCCGATGATTGATACCGGTAGTCCCGGAGCTACTCTTACATCCACTCCTGCGAGATCGAGATCGAGTGGATAGATCAGCACGCGGTCGTGAAGCCGAGACAGACGTAACACTGCAAGGTCTATATTCGGCTCGTCCGGCCGCTCTTGGTCTTTGATGCAGAACTTTGGGTGTTCACGCCAAAGGAGTGCGCCGTCGTCGTTTTGGAGCGGTTCATCTACCATGCACCAAACGCCTTGGCCGACTATAGAAAACGTGGAATGATGAACGATTCGAATTGTGTCGGGGACGGCCCCTGTGGGAGAAAGAACCTGATCTGTCTCGGTGTTCCTGCCGCTTAGGACGTGTCGACTCGTCACTAACCAAAGCGACGAGTTCCGCCGCACAACAAATCCGGTTGCGGAACCGATTTCCATACCTTGGACGCGTTGAACAAGACGCAGACTAGGAAGCGAAAGAGGATCAGCAGGAATAAATGGCTGCTCGGAGGTCATGACGCGCTTCCGGTGTTCGCGTATCAGGAGCATATTCTGGCGGGATGACCGCAGTCATCGCTCAAGACCAGAGATCAGAGTTCAGCTATTTCAATGATATCATTCCTTGGAACCCTGACGGAACACACCGTACTTGTGGAATCACTTTGCCATTACTTTGCCGGTCCAAAGTTGCCAGTGTGTCCCAATGCCATCCTCTCGTGCTCAGAATTGCCAAGAAAACATCGGCCCCGCATAGCGGGGCCGAGTTTGGAGACCGGTGCTCTACCAATTGAGCTACGGACCTGGGATTTGGTACTGCTGAACTTAGCGAAGCCGCGTTTGCTGCGGCAGTCTCCGTGCAGAGTACGCGCGCTTGCGCGCGTGCGACGAGCGGCGTACAATGATCTTGACGTAAAAACTGACGAGCCGCGGGTGGGGCATCTCGGAAGCCGGTGCAA
>WNGF01005750.1_pt1 | contig 21753 bp, 19 predicted proteins | sample 5400641 | NCBI WGS metagenome assembly WNGF01 (sample SAMN13153371, study PRJNA577476) | soil metagenome | isolation source: 80 cm soil or saprolite under grassland replicate 2 | place: USA:California | collected 2016-06-15 | reverse complement strand
GACGCACGGCGGAGGACCCTTCCAGCACGCGCCGGACACGCGCGACAGTCTCGCGTCCCGCCGGTGACCGAAGCCCCGCGTCGGCGCGGACCACAGCGAACAGTGCGTAGGTGCCCTGACCTGGGAAGTAGCGATCGACGAGCTTCGCCTCGCGATCTGATTGTGAGCCGACGGCCACCCACCCGGCGCCCGAGAGCGCATGCTCGGCGAATGGCGCCAGCCCGGCGAGGCCGACGGCGACCGTGAGCCAGGCCAGCGCGACGGCGCGGCGATGGTCAGCTGTCCAGAGCCCGAGTCGCCCGAAGCGTCCGAGTGTCGTATCCATGCCGCGGACGCTAGGTGGGCTGGCGCCCGCGGGCAATAGGGAGTGTTCCCTAGGCCGCCACGCCGACAAGCCGGGCTCCATCGCGAAGATGGCCGCCCCGGCCCGGGTCGATACACCGATTTTCCCGAGCTCGTGGAGCAGCGGCGGCCGGGCGAGCACGCGCTCGCTGAAGTATCGACCGCAGTGCGTGCGGACCGCGCGGGCCACCGCGCGCGGCGAACGCCCGCCGTCGACCGTGGCTGAACTGGCGGGGGTGCGGTGCGCGCACTGGAGGTGTACGTTCTGGGCTTGGTGGATGCCCGTCGGGGCGTGCAGGTGTCGAGGCGCTCGGGTGCCGCGCCTTCGCCTGCGAGCCTTCGCGCGGCTGAGCTGATCGGCGCGTTGTCGTTGGCGACCGATCTCGGTGTCGGGGAGCCGCTCGAGCATGGGCTTCGCACGACCGTGATCGCGGTGCGCTTGGCGGAGTCGCTCGGTCTCGGCGAGGAGGATCGTCGGGCGGTCTACTACGTCGCGTTGCTCCGCTACGCGGGCTGCACGGCGGAGTCGCATCTGGACGCTGCGCTGTTTGGCGACGAGATCGCGGTGCGGGCTGCGATGGCACCGGCCCTGTTCGGCTCGCGCGGCGAGCTGTTTCTGGCGATCGCGCGCACGATGCATGCGGGGGAGCCGGCCCGCTGGCGTGCAGTGGCCATCGCACGGGCGCTCGCCCAGCTCCGCAAAACCTTTCGCAAAGGCGCTGCCGGCCACTGCGAGGTGACACAGGCCCATGCGCTTCACCTCGGCCTGGGAGCGGAGATCCAAGCGGCGCTCGGCGACGTATTCGAGCGCTGGGACGGGAACGGCTGGCCCGCAGGCCGACGGGGCGAGCAGGTGCCGCTCCCCGTGCGGCTGATGCAGGTGGCCGAGGACGCCGACCTCCAGCACGGCCTCGGCGGGCTGGAACGGGCGGTCTCGGTCGTACGCAAGCGCGCAGGGGCCGCGTTCGATCCGGCCGTCGCCGACGCGTTCTGCCGGGCCGCCCCGGAGCTGCTCGACGGCCTGGACGGCGCCGCCCTCTGGGAGACCACGATGGCGGCAGAGCCGGGAGAGCCGGCGATGCTTGAGGACGAGCTTGTCGACGAGGGCCTGCAGGTGTTCGGCGACTTCGCCGACCTGACGATCCCCTACACGCTCGGGCATTCCGCTGCGGTCGCCGAGCTCGCGGCCGCCGCCGGCGAGCAGGCGGGGCTCGACGCCGAAGCGTGCATCGCCCTCCGCCGAGCAGGCCTCGTCCACAACGTAGGCCGGGTCGCGGTGACGGCGAGCATCTGGAACAAGCCAGGCCCGCTCTCCCGCGACGAGCACGAGAAGGTGCGTTTGTACCCCTACTACACCGAGCGGGTGCTGCAGCATCCCCACTTGCTGCACTCGCTCGGCGAGATCGCCTGCCGGCAGCAGGAGCGGCTGGACGGGTCGGGCTACCCGCGCGGCGCCGCGGCCACCGACCTCTCGCCCGGCGACCGGATCCTCGCCGCCGCAAACGCCTACCAGGCGATGGTCGAGCCGCGACCCCACCGCCCCGCGCACACACGCACACGGGCCGCGGCGCTACTCCGCGACGAGGTGCGCGCCGGGAGGCTCGAGGCGACCGCGGTCGCAGCGTTGCTCGAGGCTGCGGGGCAGGAGGCAGGAAGGCTCTCGCCGCCACGGCCGGCAGGTCTGACCGACCGCGAGGCCGAGGTGCTCGCGCTGCTGGCGAGCGGGCTCATGACCAAGCAGATCGGGCAGCAGCTCGCGATCTCGCCGAAGACGGTCGACCAGCACATCCAGAACGTCTACGCGAAGATCGGCGTCTCCACGCGAGCCGCGGCGACGCTCTTCGCCACCCGGCACGGCCTCGCCGGCGTCGAGCCAGCCTAACGCTGAGGTAGGGAGAACTCCGGATTTTCGCTGGCGGTGCGACCGCGTATCGTCGCGCCCCTGACTAAGCAATCACTGCAACCGAGCGGTGACTCAACCACATGGAAGGACACAACCGTGGCCTATCTCGAAATCACGCTCCAGATCGATCCAAAGGATCGCCGCAGCGTCCTTTCGAGGGCAGAGCTCCCCGAAGACGGAGGTATGAGTTCGATGAGCACGATCACCGCAGAAGCACGACGCGAAGAATCAAGCGCGCTCAAGTGGGGCGTCAACCTGATGACCCTTGCCGCCGTGGCCTTCATCGGCTACGCGGCCATCTTCTTCGTCCGCAACTTCACCGGCGACTTCCTCGAGCTCGGCATCGGGCCCGACCAGGTCGCGAGCGGCAAAGACGAGATCAAGGCCTTCGACCCCGACCTCTACCACTACATCAGCCACCTCCACATCGCCGTCTCCGGCTTCATCGCCGCCACGGGTCTCGCCACCGCCGCCCTCTCCTGGTTCGGCGTCCGCCGCGGCTACGTATGGGCCTGGGCCGCGGCCGTGGCAACACCGGTGCTCGGCCTCGCCGTCGCGCTCCCCGCGCACTACCCCTGGGGCCTCGACACGATCGGGCACCTCGGGCTGATCTACCTGGCGACCGCGATCTTCATCGTCGGCGCCGCATTCTCTGGCAAGGCACTCCTCGACCGGCAAACGCAGCGACCGCGCTGAGATTCGCCCTCGGCTTCGACGACCTGGCGCGACGCCGCGCAGGCGGCGGCTAAAGGGTCAGGTCGAGTTCAGCCACCGCCCTCAACAAGGGAAGGAGATCGCGATGAGCACAGAGGCCCAGACGCTCGACACCCAGGATCTCGAGCGACGCGTGAAGGAGATGTACCGGGAGGTCGCAGACGAGCCGTTCAAGGAGTTCCACTTCGAGACAGGCCGCGCGCTTGCAGACCGCCTCGGCTACCCGCGGGCCGAGCTCGACGCGATCCCGGCCGACGCGATCGACTCCTTCGCTGGCGTTGGCTACTACTTCGACCTCGCCCGAATCCAGCCAGGCGAGACCGTCATCGATCTGGGCAGCGGCTCGGGGATGGACAGCCTCCTCGCCGCGCGCCAGGCCGGCGAGAACGGCCGCGTGATCGGGATCGACATGACCGATGCGCAGCTCACGAAGGCCCGGCGCCTCGCCGTCGAGCACGGCTTCGCCAACGTCGAGTTCTTCCACGCGCACATTGAGCAGCTCCCACTCCCGGCCGCCTCCGCGGACGTCGTGATCTCGAACGGCGTCATCAACCTCTCCCCCGACAAGGCAACCGTGTTCGCCGAGGCCGCCCGCGTCCTCCGCCCCGGGGGAAGGCTCGCGCTCGCCGACATCGTCACGAGCACCCAGCTCCCCGTCGCCGTCATCTGCGACGCGTCGCTCTGGGCCGCATGCATCGGCGGCGCCATGCAGCGAGACGATTATCGAGACGCGATTGAGGCAGCCAGCTTCGAGCTCTACGACCTGAAAGAGAACGACCAGTACGGCTTCGTCTCTGAGCGCGCTGACAACGCCACCAAGAAGTACGGCGTCAAGAGCGTCTCGCTGCTCGCCATCAAGTGCTAGCCGCCGCAGAGGTGCTTGAAGGACTAGTGGCTGCTACGGCGCCGGTTGGGAGGTGAAAGCCGCCGCGAGTTTCCCGAGGCGCTCGCGATAGTTGTGTCGATTCGATGGTCATTCCGCTTTGAGCTGCCACAGCAGGAGTCCCCCACTTCGTCCGCAACGTGTTTCGGCGAGACCGCGTGCGGGAGATGCCGCGTGAGACAAGAACCTGAACGATTACGTCGTCCGAGCGCAGGAGGCGTTGAGCACGCGGCGGGATGAGGCGCGGATGCGTTGTCTCTGAAGACAAGATTCCGTGGCCCACTCATGGTCCAAACGTCGACTGGACGATGGCTCAACCATGCGGAGGAGAAACGGTCGCGGGACGAAAAGCGCTGCAAATGAGCATGTTCAGAGACGTTCGTCAGCCAACGATCGTTGGGCCTGACTCGGCCTGTCACTCCGGAGGTCGCGGGTTCGAGTCCCGTCGCTCCCGCTCCGTGGCCCAATGGTCTCGCGAGCGGGCGCGCAGCCGGAAGCGGTCGTCGACGCGTTCGGGGCCGAGCGTCTCGCCAACCTGGCGCGCGACGTATCGATCAGCAGCTCTGCAAGCCCGCCTTGCGCCTGAGCGCCCGCTCGTCCACGCCACCCGTGAACGGGACGACCGTCGTGGTTAGCCGAGCGTGACGGGTCAGTCCTGTTGCGGGGACAGGACCTTCGGTGAGCGACCTCGCGTCACCGAGTGACGACGGCGCCTCACTGTGCTTTCGTGACGTCGTGGAGTTCCGGATTCTGGGGCCGCTCGAGATCCTCGACGGCGAGCGCGTCTTGCCGCTCGGCGGCCTGAAGCGCCGCGCAGTCGCCGCAGTGCTGCTACTCCACCCGAACCGAGTCGTCGCATCCGGGCAGCTCATCGACCTCGTCTGGGGCGACGATCCACCGGCCGCGGCCCTCGGCTCGCTGCAGAACCACGTCCTACGCCTGCGGCGCGAGCTCGGCGACCGCCTCATCACCCGGCCCCCCGGCTATCTGCTCCGCGTCGAGCCTGGCGAGCTCGACCTCGACCGTTTCCGCAGGCTCGTCGAAGAGGCGCCCGCCCGCGAGCCGGGCGAGGCCGCTGCGCTGCTCCACGAGGCGCTCGCCCTGTGGCGGGGAGATCCGCTCGCCGACCTGGCGGGCGAACCGGCGGGCGGCGCGGCGGCACACCTCGCCGAGCTCCGCCTCGAGGCGCTCGAGAACCGCATCGACGCCGACCTGGCCCTTGGGCGCCACGCGAGCCTCGTTCCGGAGCTCGACGCTCTGGTCGGTGAGCACCCGTTCCGCGAGCGGCTCTGCGGGCAGCTCATGCTTGCGCTGTACCGGTCGGGCCGGCAAGCGGACGCGCTCGAGGCGTACAGCGCCGCACGCACGACGCTGGTCGAGGAGCTCGGCGCGGAGCCAGGCGCGCAGCTGCAGGAGCTCCAGCAGGCGATCCTGCGCCAGGACGCGGAGATCGCGGGACCGGCGGCGGCCGTGCCGGGGGGCCCTGCCGCTCGAATCGAGGAGGCGCGCAAGACGGTCACCGTCCTGCTCGCCGACCTGTTCGCCGGCTCCGGGTCCGATCCGGAGGTGCGGCGTGACCAGCTCCGCCACCGCCGCGAGGACGCGGTCTCAGTCCTCGATGCCCATGGCGGCAAGGCAGGCCGCACGGCGGACACTCGCGTTCTTGGGATCTTCGGCGTTCCCGTGGCGCACGAGGATGACGCGCTGCGCGCCGTTAGCGCGGCCCGCGCGCTCGTCGCCGGCGGGCTCGTCGCGCGTGCAGGCGTCGCCACCGGGGACGTAATCACCGGCGATCCGGCTCTCGGCCGGCCGCTCGTGTCAGGCCCGCCGCTCGAGGAGGCCGACCGACTGCTCGCCGCCGCCGGCCAGGCCGACGTGCTCGTCGGCGAGCGTACGTGGCGCCTTGTCCGTCACGCAGTCACGGCTGAGCGGCGAGACGGCGCGCACGCCGTTCGTGGCGTGTTGCACGACGCCGAACCGGTCCTCCGCCGCCTCGAGACGCCGCTCGTTGGGCGCGAGGACGAGGTCGCCGAGATCGTGGCGACCTTCCGGCGCGCAACCCGCGACGGCAAAGCGCGTCTCGTCACGGTGTTCGGCTCCCCCGGTGTGGGCAAGACGCGTCTGGCCCACGAGGCGGTCGACCGCCTTTCCGCACTTGCGACCTGCATGGTCGGCCGCACACGCGCTTACGGTCAAGCCCCGACCTACGCGCCGCTCCGCGACGCCTTCTCCGCCCTTTCGGGCGAGAGCGTCGCATCGTGGGCCACCGGCGTTCTCTCGGGCGAGCGGGACGGCGAGCTCGTCGCGACGAGGATCGCTGCGGCGGCGGGTGAGGCACCGTCGACGGGCCCTGTGGAGGAGACGGCCTGGGCCGCTCGCCGGCTGCTCGAGACCCTCGCGCGAGAGCGGCCGGTCGTCCTCGTGCTTGAGGACCTGCACTGGGCGGCGCCGGCGTTCCTCGACCTCGTGGAGCATGTTGCCGAGCTCGCGCGAGCGCCGATCCTGCTGCTCGGCCTCGCGCGACCGGAGCTCCTCGACACCCGTCCGGAGTGGGCAGGGGGCCGGCTGAACGCGTCGTCGATCCTCCTCGACGCGCTCCTGCCCGACGAGGCCCGCGTGTTGCTCGACCGCCTCGCAGCCGACGCCGCGCTCGGCGAGGACAAGCGTGCGGCAATCCTCGCTCGTGCGGCCGGGAACCCCCTCTTCCTCGAGCAGCTACTGGCGTCCGCGCTGGAAAGCGGTGAGACCAGCATTCCGGACTCGATCCACGCGTTGCTCTCGGCGCGGCTCGACCGGCTTCAAGAGGACGAGCGCCACGTGGTCCAGGCTGCGGCGGTGTACGGACAGACATTCCCGGCCGGAGTGGTGCAGTCCCTCGTCGACGTCGACATGCGCCCGGCTTTGCTGACGCTCGCGCGCCGGGACTTCGTCGAGCCGGAAGCGCCTGACGTCTTCGGCGGCGAGGTGTGGGGCTTCCGTCACGCCCTCGTCCGCGACGAGGCCTACGCCGGCATCCCGAAGCGCCGGCGAGCAGTGCTCCATCAGCAGATCGCGGCCATCGTCGCCGACCGCGCGGGCCGGCGAGGCGTCGAAGCCGACGAGCTCCTCGGCTACCACCTGGAGTCCGCGTACCGGGCGCAAGTCGAGGTCGACCCCCAAGCGCGGGAGCTGGCACGGCTCGCAACGGATGCGGCGCGACACCTCGGCGCAGCCGGCCGCCGGTCGTATGAGGAGCGCGACCCGGCGACGAGTGCCGGACTCTTGCGTCGGGCCGCCGCGCTGCTCCCAGCCGACGCGCCGGAGCGCCTTGCGCTCGCCCCCGTCCTGGCCGACGCGCTCGCGTGGAGCGACGAGCGCGAAGCCGGCACGCGGGTGCTCGACGAGGCCGAGGCGGCCACGCGCCCGGAAGACGAGCGCATGCGCGCCCGGCTCGCAGTCGCGCGCCACAACCTCGCGCTTTGGGGCGCGGCCGAAGGGGATCCAGCGGGGATGCTCGAGGACGTGCGCAAAGCGATCGATGTGCTCGAAGCGGCCGGCGATGACGAAGCGCTCGCGTACGCCCACATCGTCGCCTACCACGCGTCGTACCGCCGCTCAGCCCGGACTGGGGCGCCCCAGCTCAGCCCCGAGGAGGAGTTCGGTCTGGCAGCGAAGCACGCACGTGCCGCCGGCTCGCGCCACCTCGAGGGCGTGGCAGCGAGCTGGCTATGCGTGGTGCTCCGACGCGGCTGGCAGCCGGTCGAAGGCGCGAAGCGGCGGATTCTCGCGATACTCGAGGATCCTCCCGACCGCTTTACGCGGGCGTCGGCGCTCGGGGGGCTTGGGACGCTACGCGCAATGGAAGGCGCTTTCGAGGAGGGGCGTGCCCTCATGGCCGAGAGTCACGCGATCCTCGAGGACCTCGGGCTCCGGCAGACGGCGGCGGCGGATTCGATCGCCCTCGCGGATGTGGAGATCATGGCCGGCGACCTCGACGCAGCGGAGCGCTTACTCCGCGGTGGCCTCGCCGAGCTCGACGCGGTCGGGGACCGGTTCACCGCCGTGAATGCGGCGTGGCGCTTGGCGGTGGTTCTCGGGCGAACCGGCCGGGACGACGAGGCGGAGACGTTCCTCGAGCGGGCCGCCGAGTTGGACGCCGGTGAGTGGGTCGAGGTCTGGCGCCTCGTCCTGGGGGCAACGCTTGCAGCACGACGCAGGCAGAGCACAAAGGCGGAACGACTGCTTCGCGAGTCGGAGTTGCTTATGCAGGGCATCGTCGAGTGCGGCATGCACCCGGACGCACTCATTCAGGCCGCCGAGGCGAGCGAGCTCATGGGTCGAACTGTGGATGCCCTCGACCGCCTCCGCCGTGCCTCCGAGATCGCCCGGCGGTTCGGCTACGTGGTGGCTGAACGAACTGCCCGCGAGCGGCTTGCCGCCCTCGGGGATCGCAGGGACGGCTAGCGCGTCGCGACCCTGTACGTGACCGGCCCCGCTGGGTCCCCGTTCGTAACGACGAGCGTCGGTACCTCGAAGCGGTCGTTCCTCCGCAGCGGCGCCGGAATCGCAAACGTCAGCTCGCGACCGCCTTTCGCGAGTCGAGCGCGGAGCCGGCGGGACGCGGCCGGGTAGCCGGCGCGATCGCTCGCGAGCTGGTACGTGAGAGCCGCCTCACCGCGGCTGCGCGTGAAGCGCAGCGACACCGATCGCGTCGACCGTGACAGCCGCAGATAGTGGATCGCCAGCGGCGCCACCGAGCTACCGGCTTGCCCGCGGCGCGCGAGTCGCCGCAGCGGCGTGATCCGGTCGCCGTACCAGTCTGCGGCCCACACTGCGAAGCGACCAAACGCCGCAGCGAACGGTGTGCGCGCGACCCGCTCATACGTCGAGACGAGGCTTGCCCCGCGAGGATCGCCGTGCGATCGACCGCTGCGCGCGAGGTACTCGGGCAGCAGCTTTGGCTGGCGCTCGTCGAGGAAGCGCCAAAGCAGCTGCGACCCGTACGTCTGGCTGGTGACGCTCCGCTGCGGCGCCGCGAACCAGCGCCGGAGCTGCAGGGACGAGACGATGTCGTCCAGGTCGGGATAGACGCGGCTCTCCACGGCCGCCGCCATCCCCTCGAGGGCCCATCCCGCGAGGTCGGGATCGGCCGTGGGCGGGAAGTACGAGAACTGAACGAGGTGGAACAGCTCGTGCGCGACGGTGCCGTAGACGCTCCCGAGGCTCTCGGCCGGGCTTGGATCGAGCGCGTTCGAAACGGCCACGAATGCGCCGCCCTCCGCGTCGGCCGCCGGGAACGCGACGCCGAAATACCCGGGCGCAAAGCGGGAGATGTAGAGATCCGGGCGCCCATCGGGGCCGGCGGCATCCGCACGGATGCGCGCGAACCCGCGCCGTTCGTAGTACCGGATCGCCGTGTCCGCTGCGTCGCCGGCGCGCTCGACGTAGTCAGGGACGCCGTCAGCGTCGTCGTCGTTGAGCGGGGGCGCGTCGATCCCGAGGACGACGTAGTGGACGACGGCGCGCTGGGACGCATGAAAGCGCGCCGGCGTCGCGTAGTCGTTGAACACCTGGATCGCGTTCGGCGCGACTTCGCTGAAGACCTGCGCCGGCGAAACGTCGGTCGGCCGCGCCCGCTTCGCCGCCGTTGCGGGCGGCGCCGTCGCTGCCATCAGTGCCGCTGCCGCCATCGCGATGTTCCCGACACGTTTCATCGGTTCGAGGATCCCGCCGGCTGCTCACAACCGCCTCACAAGGCGCTCACGTGACCGCGCCGGGATGGGCCGGAGGGATTCCCCGACCGCCGGTTCTCAGCCGTCCCGGCCCGCCCTGACCGTGCGGGAAGCGCGCTCGAACAACGCTGGCGACTCTCCTGCTTAGCTTCGAGGTGCGCGCCTGTTATCGCTGGTTGCCGACCTTCGGCGGGTGGAGTCTTTCAGGAGTTGCGCGCAGATCGTGTCGCCGAACCACTGTTCGTACTGCTCGGGCGTCCAACCCCGCCCGCCGACGAGCAGCAGCCAAACGTCTGGGTGGTTGAGCGTCCAGAGGATGTCGGTCGCGCCTGTGACGTCGAGGCCCGAACGTAACGCCTTCCTCTTCTGGAGCGTCTCGACGATCGCGCGTTGGTTGTCGTAGAACTCGGCCTGGATGCGGCCCCAGAGTGCCGCGATATCCGGGTCCACCGGAGCTGCGTCCCGGATCACGCCTAGCACCGCACCGGCCCGCTCCTTGACGGCGCGCGAGGTGCGGGCGGTCAGCCGCAGCTGACGACGGGGGTCCGGCTCTTCTAGCACCGCTCGGTACCAGGCACGTTCCGCGACGGGGGCCGCGTCCTCGTCACCGCGCAGGAGAAGGTGCCAGAGGGCACGCAGCACGCCGCTCTTTGTCTCGAAAGCAACGTAAACGGTCTTAAGGGCCACTCCCGCCTCGGCCGCGATCGCCGCCATCGTCGTCGCCGCATAACCGTGCTCTTCGAACAGGCGTTGCGCACCCTCGAGGATCTGCCTGCGCGTTTCCGCCGCCTGCGCGCGCCGATGTGGGGACTCATAACGCCGCTTCGGCTTGACACGTTCGGCCATTTCAGTATTCTAGCGCAGAGTTCATTTCTCTCCACGAGTAATCAATTTGCCTGACAGGAGGCTGTGATGGGACCGAAGAGCATCGTTGAGCGGTCGGATGTTCGGCCGGAGCCGGAGAGCCGGAATCGCGACGAGCTTCGTGCGCATCTCCGGGGGATGTGGGCTGCGGTTGCGCCCGGCTGGGCAGACCATGCGGCGTACGCCGATGCACGCGGCGCGGAGGTAGCAGAGGCGATGCTCGCGCTGACGAAGCCGCAACCCGGCGAGCGCGTGCTCGAGCTGGCGTGCGGGCCGGGCGGCCTCGGTCTGGCAGCAGCCAAGCGAGTTGCGCCCACCGGCGAGGTCGTCCTGTCCGACATCGTTGCCCAGATGACATCGATCGCCGCTGCGCGCGCGTCCGCACTCGGGCTCACCAACGTGACCACCCGCGAGCTCGACCTCGAGCAGATCGACGAGCCGGACGCCTCCTACGACGTCGTTCTCTGCCGCGAAGGACTGATGTTCGTGCCCGAGCCCGCCCGCGCCGCGCTCGAGATCAAGCGAGTCTTGCGACCCGGCGGACGGTTTGCGGTCGCCGTGTGGGGACCGCGTGAGCACAACCCTTGGCTCGGAGTCGTCTTCGACGTAGTCAGCGCCCAAACCGGCGCACCCGTGCCGCCGCCCGGCGTTCCGGGACCGTTCTCGCTAGCGGATGCGGACAAGCTCTCCAGGCTCTTCTCGGAGGCCGGGCTGACCGACGTCGTCGTCAGTGACCTGCCCGTCGCCATGCGCGCTCGCTCGTTCGACGAGTGGTGGGAAAGAACCTGCGCGCTCGCCGGGCCGCTGGCGAAGATGCTCGCATCGCTGTCCGAGGAGGCCACTCAGGCAATCCGCACCCGCGCCCAGGCCGCGGTTCGCACATACGAAACGTCAGCCGGCGTGGAGTTCCCGGGAGTCACCCTGCTCGCATCGGGGCGGCGTGCCTAGTCGACGCACAGGCTCTGCCGCGCGGTGCGGCCGGCCCTCGGCGTCGGGAAAACCGCGTGCGGCCTCGATTCGGCCCGGCTCCCACCCTAGGCGACGGCTCGATCTAGGCCGCCGGTCTTCACGAGTCTCGCAAGCCGGTCACGCACTCGGTCGATCTCCGCGCTGTACATGTCCAACTCGCTGGCGTCCGCGCCTCGGCGTTCGCGGAACCGGCGGACGAGTACGAGGCCTTTCAGGCGCAAGACGAGGTCGTCGAGCTCACGGAAGCTGTGGTCCGGCTCGGTCCTCCTCCACCTCGCGACGGCGGCCATCACGCAGCCTCCTCGAGCGCGACCGCTTCGCCGTCGACGGGCGCGGCAAACGCGGTCTGAGCCGGCACAGACTTGACGAGCGTGATGGCGATCAGTGCCCCGAGGAGAAGCAATCCCGTCAGCGCGTAGAGCGCGGTCTGGAAGCCGTGGTCGAGCGCCACGGGGCTCGATGCGGTGACGGCGGAATGGGCGTCAACGTACTGGCTCGTCGAGGTGGCGGCGATCGCGCTGGCCGCGGCGAGGCCGATCGCGCCGCCGATCTGGCGGCTCGTGTTGATCAGACCCGAGGCGACACCGGCGTCGCCGCGCTCAACACCTGTGAGACTCGCAATCGTCACCGGGACGAACGAGAGCCCCATGCCCGCCCCGCCGAGGACGAATGCCGGAAAGAGGTCCCAGAAGTACTCCCCATCCACCGGCAGCCGCGTCAGCAGCGCGACCGACACGGCCGAGACGAGCAGCCCAACGGTGAGGGTCGGCCGCACGCCCAGGCGCCCAACTACCGCCTGCGCGACGTTCGAGACGACGACGACCGCCACCGCGAAGCCGGCGAACGCGGCTCCGCTCTGCATCGCGGAGTAGTGGAGGACGTCCTGCAGGTAGAGCGTCAGCAGGAAGAACTCAGAGAACGCGACTGCGCCGACGATAGCCATCGCTGCGTTCGCGGCCGCAAGCGTGCGCAGACGGAAGATCCTCAGAGGCAGTAGCGGTGACGGAGACCGCAGCTCGATCGCGACGAACACGAGCACGAGAGCTGCCGCACCGGCAAGGAGCGCGAGCGTCGTATCGGCGCCCCAGCCATCGCTCGTCGCGCGCGTCAGCGCGTAGACGAGCAGCATCAGACCGCCGGTAACTGAGGCAGCGCCCGGGAAGTCGAAGTGGCGACGCGCCAGGCCCGCATGGCTCTCCTGCAACAGCAGCGGTGTGAGTGCGATGGCAGCGACGCCGACGGGCACGTTGATGAAGAAGATCCAGGACCAGCTCAGGTACGACGTGAGCAAGCCGCCGAGCAGGACGCCGGCCGCAGCGCCGCTCCCGGAGGCGGCACCGTAGATCCCAAGGGCGAGATTGCGTTCCCGCCCTTCCGCGAACGTCGTCATCAGAAGTGAGAGTGCAGCCGGTGCGAGCAACGCTCCGCCGAGCCCCTGCACTGCGCGAAAGGCGATGAGCGAGCCCTCCGACCAGGCGAGGCCGCACAGGAGCGAGCTTGCAGCGAACAGGGCAAGACCGGCGATAAACAGTCTGCGGCGCCCGAGCAGGTCGGCGAGTCGGCCGCCCAGAGCAAGGCCCCGCCGAACAGGATCGCGTACGCCGAGATCACCCACTGGAGGTCCGTCTGGGAGAAATCGAGATCCGTCTTGATCGAGGGCAGCGCCACGTTCACGATCGCGACGTCGAGAATGACCATGAACTGCGCCGTGACGATGAGAGCGAGCGCGCTCCAACGACGGTCACTTCTTGTGGGAATGCTCACGCAGTTGACCTCCGTAATCGTTGGTCAGATCAACGTTATACCTGGTCAACGCTTGTCCGCGCTACACTATTCCGCATGACTGTTACAAGCCCGCAGCCACCGCCTTCGCCCACGGTTCCCCAGCTGCCTGAGGAACTCGTCGCGTCCAACACTTTCCTGCTGAAACGCCTGGGCTACGCAGCAAGGGAACGGGCAATGGCGGCGTACGAACGGACCGGCCTCCACCCCTACCACCACGCCATCCTTCTCGTGCTCGGCGAGGGCTCGCGTGAGACACAGGGCGCGATTGCCGACTCGCTCGGCTACGACCGCGGTCAGCTCGTCGGGCTGCTCGACGAGCTCGAGGAGCGCGGGCTCGTCGAGCGCCGTCGCGATCCCAACGACCGCCGCCGGCACCTCGTCCGCCTCACCCCGGACGGGAAGCGGATGCTCCGGCGGCTACGCGCACTCGCCCGTCAAATCGAGGACGAGTTCCTCGCTCCCCTCAGCGACGGAGAACGCGCCACCCTGCACGCGCTCCTGCTCCGCCTCGCCGAAAAGCACGAGCCGCGCTGCGCGACCCTCACGCCGACGTCAAACTGAGCTCACGTCGCGGTCGTCCAACCACTCTTCCGCTCGGCTTTCGGCCGACGGGGCGATCGTCCCACGTCCTCGGCGCGCGCCAGTTCGCCGGGGAAGCGTCTGCGATCACGTTATCTTCCTGCTTGACACGTGAAGAAACACGTCGTGATCCTTGGGGCTGGTTTCGGGGGCCTGGAGCTGGCGGCGCGACTGTCCGAGTCCCTCGCGGACGAAATCAGCGTCACGCTCCTCGACCAGAACGACTCGTTTAGCTTCGGTTTCTCGAAGCTCGACATCCTCTTCGGTCGGAAGGCCACAGCAGACGTACGGCTGCACTACCGCGACATCTCCAAAGAGGGAGTCGAGTTCCGCCAGGAACGTGTGACCTCCCTCGACCCGGAGAAGCGACGTGTGACGACGGACGAGGGCTCGTACGACGCCGACGTCCTCGCCGTTGCGCTGGGTGCGGACTACGACATCGCCGCTACCCCAGGATTCGACCAGGGCGGGTTCGAGTATTACTCGGTGGCGGGTGCCGAGCGGATGGGTGACACCCTCCCCGACTTCGATTCGGGGACGATTCTCATCGGGATCCTGGGTCACCCCTTCAAGTGCCCGCCCGCTCCGTTCGAGGGTGCGCTCCTGCTGCACGATCATCTCGTGGGGCGGGGAGTCAGGGCGGCCGTTGAGATCCGAGTGATCGGGCCTATGGCGGCGCCAGTCCCGATAACGAAGGAAGTCTCGCAGAGCATCCTCAAAGCTCTCGAGGAGCGAGGGATCGAGTACGTGCCCAACCAGCTTGTGTCCGAACTCGACACTGGCAGCAAAGAGGCCCGACTCGCGCGCGGCGGCAGCATCCCATACGACCTTTTCGTCGGGATCCCCGTCCACCGTGTCCCTGAAGTCGTTGAGAGGTCGGGGCTCGCGGTTGATGGGTGGGTGCCCGTAGACCACACGAACCTTACGACCCGATTCCCGGATGTCTACGCGCTCGGCGATGTCGCCGGCGCGCCCGTCGCAAAGGCCGGTGTGTTCGCCGAGTCCGCCGCCGCAGTTGTGGCCGACGACATCGCCGCGCGCCTCCACGGCCGTGCGCTTCAGCGGCAGTACGAGGGTGCGGGCAGCTGCTACATCGAGTTCGGCGGCGGGATGGTCGGAAAGGTCGAGGCCAACTTCCTCGGCGGGCCGTCACCAACTGCGCGGCTAGTGGGGCCCTCCCGAGAGCTCGCCGCGGAGAAGGAGGCGTTCGCCTCCACCCGACGAGACCGCTGGTTCGGATCTTGATCAGCCCAGCCGCGACGTCTTAATCGCTCATCCATAACCCCGGTTTGGAAGCGAGCATCGCCGTAGCTCGACTGCGACCGGTCAGTGTTGGTTTCTGCTCGACCAGGCCTGGGTGAAGTAGGCGAATGTATACGTCCAGGACGCGCTCGACTCGCTGCCACCAGACCTGCGTACGTGCATGTCGAACGTGGTGATCGTGAGGACGTGAAGAAGTACCAGCTGCCGACTTCGTGCCCTGTCTTTCAGCCCCGCTGAAACCAGACCGTCAGCCTCGGTCGTAACGAGACGCTCGGGTAAGTAGAGCTCGGGAAGAGCGGGCCGCTCGTATCAAAGTCTTCCTGCCCATCGACGAGTTTCAGCAGCACGCCGTTGTTCGGCGCCTCGCCTGCGACCCACCGTACCAGCGAGGACTGAAGATCGGATGCGCGCCGAATTCGTAGCCGCGTCCGTCGCAGGGACGGCTCGTTTTGCGCGGAGCCAAGCACGTGCCGTCGAACCAGAGGGACAGCTCGGCGGTCCCGACCGTTGCGCCCGGCGGAATCGCGGCGGTGGAGAACCGGAGGGCCGAGCGCCAGACCTTGTCCGACTCGCCGCCGACGCCGAGGCGCACGCCGTCTTCCCGATAGCACCGCTCGTCCCAGTCGTAGCCCCAGTCGCACCAGAACGGGAGGGAAACGTCCTCCGCGGGCGCGATCACCGCCATCTCGACGGCGGAGGCCTGAGCCCCGGCGGCGAGAACGAGCGCACAGAGCGCGATCAGTGCAAGTTTCACATCGTGATCGTGGCTGCGAAATCCGCCCGCGTGGGTGACGGCTTCGTGTCGAATGTGCGCCGGGCGGTCCGGCACCGTCATATGATCGGCGCCCTGCGATGGCGCTCCTCTCGGTCGAGCAGATTTCGCGGCGATTCGGGGGGATCGTCGCGCTCGACGCCGTCTCGCTCGCGCTCGAGCAGGGGCAGATCGGCGGCCTGATCGGCCCCAACGGGGCCGGCAAGACGACGCTCTTCAACGTCATCACGCGCCTCTATCGCGCGCACAGCGGCCGTGTCCTCTTCGATGAACGGGATCTCCTGCGCGTGCGACCGCATCGCATCGCGAGACTCGGCATCACGCGGACGTTCCAGAACGTCGTCCTCTTCGATCGGATGACGGTGCTCGAGAACGTGCTCGTCGGCGCGCACTCGCGCGCCCATCCTTTCTCCGAGCGGCGCACGGCCAGGAGCGCCCTCGAGATCCTCGGCTACCTGGACCTTGACCAGTATGCGAATCGCGTCGCAGCGGGGCTCCCGTTCGGAACCCTGAAGCGCGTCGCAATCGCGCGCGCCCTCGTCTCGAAGCCGAGACTGCTCCTGCTCGACGAGCCCGCGGGCGGTCTCAGCCACGAGGAGGTCGGGGAACTGTCCTCGCTGATCCAGCGCATCCGCGCCGACTTCAAGCTCACGATCCTGCTCGTCGAGCATCACATGCAGCTGGTCATGTCGCTCTGCGAGCACGTGACGGTACTCGACTTCGGCCGGAAGATCGCGGAGGGCACGCCCGGCGAAGTGCAGACGAACCCGGTAGTGATCGAGGCCTATCTGGGAACGACGGATGCCGCTGCTTGAGCTACGCGACGTCCGCGCTCGCTACGGGCCGATCCGAGCGCTTCACGGCGTCACGCTCACGGTGGAGGACGGCGAGATCGTCGCATTGCTCGGAGCCAACGGCGCCGGCAAGACCACCACGTTGCGCGCCGTGTCCGGCACGGTCCGCAAGAGCGGAGAGATCGTCTTCGACGGCCGGCCGATCGGGCGCCGTACGCCGGATGCGGTCGTCCGCCACGGCATCGCCCACGTTCCCGAGGGCCGCGGCCTCTTCGCCGAGCTCACCGTCTGGGAGAACCTCCGGATGGGCGCGTACGTCCGCGGCGAACGGCGAACGCTCGCCAAGGAAGCCCCGCGCATCTTCGGCTACTTCCCGTGGATCGAGCGGCGGCGCAATCAGCAGGCAGGAACGCTCAGCGGGGGCGAGCAGCAGATGCTCGCCCTCGCTCGGGCACTTGTCGGGCGGCCACGGCTCCTCATGCTCGACGAGCCGTCGCTGGGCCTTGCGCCGACAATCGTCCGGGAGCTCTTTCGGATCGTGCGCGAACTGAACGAGAAGGACGGTCTCACCGTCCTCGTCGTGGAGCAGAACGCGAACATCGCGCTCGAGGCTGCAACGCGCGCGTACGTGCTCGAAGTTGGCAGGGTTGCGGTCTCGGGCGAGAGCGACGAACTGCGCCGCCACGAAGGCATTCGGAAGTCGTACCTCGGTTACTGATGGTCGCCTTCGCCTGGGCCGAGTTCTTTCAGCAGATCACCAGCGGGCTTGCCACGGGCGCGATCTTCGCGAGCCTCGCGCTCGCACTCGTCCTCATCTACCGCACGACTGACGTCGTCAACTTCGCCCAGGGCGAGATGGCGACCTTCACGACGTACATCGCGTGGTCGCTTATGAACCACGGCCTGTCGTACTGGCCGGCGTTCGTGCTGACGCTCCTGATCGCGTTCGTCAGCGGCATCGGGATCGAGCGCGTGCTGATCAGGCCGGTGGAACACCGGCCCGAGATTGTGGTCGTGATCATGACGATCGGGCTCCTGATCGTGATCAACGGCCTCACCGGCTGGATCTGGGGTGCCGAGGTCAAAGCGGTCGACAGTCCATTCCCGAACAAGACGATCGACGTTGCGGGCGTCGCAATCTCGACACAGGACATCGGCACGTTCTGTGTCTGCATCGCGTCCGTCGTAATCCTGTGGGCGTTCTTCCGCTTTACCACGCTCGGGCTTGCAATGCGCTCGGTCGCCGTGAACACCGACGCGAGCAGGCTCATGGGCGTGCGGGTGGGCTGGATGCTCGCGCTCGGCTGGGGCCTCGCGGCCGTCCTCGGCGCGATCGCAGGTCTCATGGCCGCGCCGACGGCGTTCCTGGATCCGAACATGATGCTTGTCATCCTCGTGTACGCGTTCGCCGCCGCAGTGCTCGGCGGGATCGACAGCCCGATCGGCGCCGTCGTCGGCGGTTTGATCCTCGGCGTCACTGTGAACCTGCTCGGGCGCTATGTCGACCTGGTCGGCGAGGAGCTCAAGCTCCCGACGGCGCTCGCCGTGCTGTTGCTCGTCCTCGTCATACGCCCTCAGGGCCTGTTCGGCCGGACGATCGTGAGGCGCGTGTGATAGCGGCCGTTAAGTGCGTACTGCTTGCCGCGGCTGTCGCGTTGATTGTCCTGATCCCGCAGCGTGCCGGCGAGTTCAGGCTGAGCCAGTTCACGCACGTCGCGATCTATTTCATCGCGCTGCTCGGGCTGAATATCCTGCTCGGCTACAACGGCCAGATTTCGCTCGGCCACGGCGCCTTCATGGGTATCGGCGGCTATGCGGCGGCGATCTTCATCCTCGGGCGCGAGGGGCTCGCGGCCGCAGGTGCGAACCCCCCCGGCTGGCTTCCGGAGCACGGAATGCGGCCGATCTTCGCGATCCCGCTCGCTGGGGTGGTGACAGGCGTGATCGGCTACCTGTTCGGACTCCCGGCCTTGCGGCTAGCCGGCGTCTCGCTTGCGCTGGCGACGTTTGCCGTCGCCGTCTCGCTGCCACTGATCGCCAAGCACTACGAGAACGTGACCGGCGGCGGCGGTGGTGTGTCACTGCCGCTGCCGACGACGCCGTTCGGTTGGGGCATCTCGACGCCGCACTGGCTCTACTACGAAGCCTGGGCGACGGCGGGGATCCTGTTGCTCGTCGCGTGGTTACTCGTGCGGGGACGCGTCGGACGGGCATGGCGGGCGATCCGTGACGGTGAGGTCGCCGCCGTTTCGTCCGGCGTCAGCGCCGCGGCGTACAAGACGCTCGCGTTCGGCGTCTCCTCGGCCTTCGCCGGCGTCGCCGGCGCGCTGTTCGTGATCCAGGTGTCGTACATCAACCCGGACACGTTCCCGCTCACGCTCTCGATCCTCCTGCTCGTGAGCGTCGTGTTAGGTGGCCTTGGCTCGCTCCTCGGGGGAATCTTCGGCGCACTCCTGCTTGAGTTCCTGCCGATCTATGCCCAGCAGCCGCCTGTCCTCGATTTCAGCTTTTCGAAGCAGGCTCCGTCGGTGGTATTCGGCGTCGTACTGATCCTGATGGTCTTGGTGGCGCCCGGCGGCGTCGCCGGGCTCTTGCGGCAGGTTGTCCAACCAATCAGAATCGGGCTTGCGAGAAGGGGCAGCAGGCCGTCTCGCCTGGCGAAGGAGGAGTAGATGAGGAGGAGATTCTGGCTGCTCGCCGCGGTGGCGTCGTTCGCGGCCGTGGTGAGCTTGCAGTCTGCGTCCGCGATGACGCGCCTCGAGGCGGCAACGCCGGGCGTGACGAAGGGAGAGATTGTCATCGGCGGGACATTCCCGCTCAGCGGACCGGTATCGGGCTATGCCCCCATCGCGCGAGGCATGGAGGCGTACTTCAAGTACATCAACGCGCGGAAGGGCAAGGACGGGAAGCGCGGCGTCGGCGGCCGGCAGGTCGTCTGGAAGTACTACGACGACGCCTACAACCCTGCGAACGCCGTTCAGCTAGCCAACAAGCTCGTCTTGGAAGACAAGGTGTTCGCCATCGTGGGGACGCTTGGAACTGAGAACAACCAGGCAATCAGGCCGTTCCTGAACCAGCGGAAGGTCCCGCAGCTCCTGGTCTCGACCGGGGCCAGCTACTGGGGGCTGCAGTACAAACAGTTCCCGTGGACGATGGGCTGGCAGCCCGACTACATCTCGGAGGGACGGGCCTACGGGATGTGGATTGCCAGGAACCATCCGAACGCGAAGATCGCCCTGTTCTTCCAGAACGACGACTACGGCAAGGATTACGTCCGGGGCCTCAAGATCGGCCTCGGCTCGAAGCGGAGCCTGATCGTCTCCGAGCTGTCGTACGAGGTCACGGACACGAGCTACGCCTCGCAGCTGGCCCGGCAGAAGGCAAGCGGCGCCGACACCTGGGTGATGGTGACGACGGCCGGGACGCCGACGGTGCGGGCATTCGCGACCGCGAAGGCGTTGAACTGGAAGCCGGGCACGATTGTGCTCAACTCCGTCTCGGCGACCGAAGCCGTGATGTCGGCCGTCGTGCGAAGTGTCGGTGCGGACTTCGTCAACGGCACGATCTCGACCGCGTATCTCAAGAACCCGGCCAGTCCGAAGTACGCGAACGATCCGACAGTCAAGCGGTACAAGACGCTGCTCGCGCAGTATGGGCCGAACGGTGCGGATCCCAACAACGGGTTCTTCTACTACGGGTTCGCGAAGGGGTACGACACCGTGAAGCTCCTGCAGGCCGCAGGCAAGAACCCGACGCGGGCCTCGCTGATGCGGGCGACGCAGACCATGAACTGGGTCAACCCGTACACGATCAAGGGCGTGAAGGTGAAGACGAGCAGGTCCGACCGCTTCCCGATCTCACAGATCAAGCTGATTCGTTTCGGCAACGGCACCTGGACCGAGTTCGGGTCGCTGATCAAGGGACGCTAGGACGACCTCCGATAGGGCCGGTCTCCGGGCCGGCCCTATCCTCCCCGCATGGACCTCTCGCTCACGCGCGAGCAGGAGCTGATTCGCGCATCTGCACGTGAGTTCTGCGAGCGCGAGATCGCGCCGCACGCCCGCGAGTGGGACCGCTCCGAGACGATGGATCGCGAGATCGTCGCGAAGCTGGCGGAGGTGGGATTCCTGGGCGCTGTGCTGCCGGAGAAGCACGGCGGCATGGCGTTGGACACGATCTCGTACTGCCTCGTGATGGAGGAGCTCGGCCGCGTCGATTCCTCGGTGCGCGGGATCGTCTCGGTGAATCTCGGACTCGTCGGCAAGACGATCGTTCGCTGGGGCACCGAGGCGCAGAAGCAGGAGTGGCTGCCGCGACTCGTGTCCGGCGAAGCGCTCGGCTGCTATGCGCTGACCGAGCCCGAGGCGGGCTCCGATCCCGCGTCGCTGCGGACGAGGGCCGAGCGCGACGGCGGCGACTGGGTGCTCTCCGGGTCGAAGATCTTCATCACGCTCGGGTCGTGGGCGGGGCTCGCGCTCGTCTTCGCCCGCAGCGGTGGAGAGGGCGCGCGCGGGATCACCTGCTTCCTCGTCCCCACGAAGAGCCCCGGCTTCGAGGCACGGCGGATCGAAGGCAAGCTCGGCCTGCGTGCGCAGGATACGGCGGAGCTCTTCCTGGACGGCGTTCGCGTGCCGGACTCGGCCCGGCTGGGCGGAGAAGGCGAAGGCTTCAAGGTTGCGATGTCTGCCCTCGACAACGGCCGCATCTCGCTCGCCGCCGGGTGTGTCGGCATCTGCCAGGGCTGTCTCGACGCGTGTGTCTCCTATGCGTCGGACCGGCGGCAGTTCGGCAAGCCAATCGGCTCCTTCCAGCTCGTCCAGGAGCTGATCGCCGAGATCGGCATCGACGCGGAGGCGGCGCGCCTGCTCGCGTGGCGCGCGGCGGCCCTGGCCGACGCGGGCGAATCTCACACGCTCGAGTCGTCGGTGGCCAAGTACTTCTGCAGCGAAGCCGCCGTGCGCGCGGCGAACGCCGCTGTCCAGGTTCACGGCGGCTACGGTTACGTCGACGAGTATCCCGTCGGGAAGTACCTCCGCGACGCGCGCGTTACAACGCTGTACGAGGGAACGAGCCAGATCCAAAAGCTCATCATCGGACGAGCACTGACGGGAGAGAACGCGTTTGTCTGAAGCAGTCATCGTCGCGGCAGCTCGCACGCCGATCGGACGTGCGGG
>WNGF01003386.1_pt1 | contig 21774 bp, 17 predicted proteins | sample 5400641 | NCBI WGS metagenome assembly WNGF01 (sample SAMN13153371, study PRJNA577476) | soil metagenome | isolation source: 80 cm soil or saprolite under grassland replicate 2 | place: USA:California | collected 2016-06-15 | reverse complement strand
TCGTCCGAGCGCCGCACCTAAGGCTGCCGAGTCCGCTTCGACGAGCTCGGGATCCGCTTTGCGCAGGGCTTCGAGCTCGCCGCTTCCTGCCTTCTCGTACGCTTCGCGCCAGCGTTCCTCTCTCCCGGAGCGCAAACCTGCCTCGACGACGACTCCGCCCGCGACCCGCTCGCCGAGCGCGGCGAGAAAACAGGCGAGCGTCTGAGTCGCACGCTGCGCACCCGTGGAGACGAGCAGGTCGTAGCCCCCGCGCAGGCGCGCTCCGATCTCAGTCGCCGCGCGCACACCCTCCTGCGTCAGGATGTCCCCGTCAGCATCGGTGTGCCTCCTCAGCTCGACGTATCTCGCCATTTCCCCCGAAGGGTCTCAATAACCAGATCCATTCAGCTTTGAAGCAAGGCACGGTCTGGTAAACGCGCGCGCGCGCGTGAACCTAAACACGGAAACACGGTTGGACTGCTGGGGGTGCCTGCTTCTGCGGCATCCGCCTTCGCCCGGCCATGATCCTCAAGGTCTGTGGGATCCGGGGTGTCCCGCAACGGGTGGCAGCCCACGGCAGACGCCCTGCTTACCATGGAACGTTTCAGGCGACCGGTGGCAACCCACGGCAACGGATTTCGCGTGTCTGGGCGATTCTGACGCCCACCCGATTTGCCGTTGATTGCGACCCTTTGCGCCTGCTGGGCTTCGTAAGTGCTCCATCCTCGGTGAATACGTCCGTTCTCCGCGTTGGCAACTCGGAGGCCGACCGCGCGGTTCCGCATCGGCTCTTTGACAGCCCTCTCTAACTGAAGAGCCTGCTGTCGGCTCGAAACCGGGCTCGTAGGCCTCACCTCAGCTTCTACGCGGTGGCTGTCCTTGGGTTCTCGGCGCGATGTGGCGCGGCCGGTCGCCCCGCGTCCGGGCCGACCACCGCGCTTCGGATTGCTTCGGGAGGGTTCCAGGATCTTCAGCCTTGCGGCGTCGGCGCACGGATCAACACCACCCCGCAGCTGCCCTCCGCAGCTGCCAGCCCCGAATCGAGTCTCTTCACCCCCAGGGCCGCAACACGACCGAATCGTTGCTTTGCAGCCTCTCAGGCCTCGTCGCTTACGTTGAGCGAAACGCGCGCGCCTAGCAGGGTCCGATCGTGTCGCCGTGCGCCAGGTGCGCCGGAAGGGCATGCACGCTGATCGTGATCGTCACGGTTGGATTCGTGCTCGAGCCGGTGTGGTGGCAGATGGTCACCTTCTTGCCGTACTGCCCCTGCGCGGAGCTGACGGCGTCGTTGCCCAGGCTCGACTGTCCCGCGCCTTCACTTTGCGGGCCGGCACCTTGATGCGCCGGAGTGACCACTGCCGCGGCCTGACCGGCTGCGTGCTTCATTGCGGATGCCGCGTAGCCGAGCCCGCCGAACGCGGCGAGCGAGACGACGACGATCCCGCTGATCCCGCCCGCTAGGGCCACGCGCAATCGCGCCGACCGGCGGTAACGACTACTCAAGACCCGATCTGCGACGGCCTGCAGGAACTCTGGCCGCGGCTCGGGTCGGTCCGCACGCAGGTTGCGCTCGAGCTCGTCTCCTCGTTTCCAGAACCCTGTCATCGCTGTCCTTTCACTCTCGTTCGCCGTGTCCTTTCCCCCTCTACCGGCCGAGGGGCTCGGACCCTTACCGCGTCGGCAGCTCGGCCCGGAATTGTGCGAGGTCGGGGGAGAGTCGATTCAGTTGCTGCGCGCGGGCGAGGGCGGCGCGCTTCGCAGCCCCGCGGCTTGCCGCCGAGAGGTCGAGCCAGAGCACCCAGTTGCGTGGATCCTTGGCGATCGCCTTGCGCAGGCTGCGTCGGGCCGGCCCCAGCTGATGGCGGGCGAGCTGCGCCTCACCGAGTTGCTGCCACCCGACCGAGGACCAGGGCGACCAGCGGATGGCCCGATGAGCGTAAGAGGCGGCGGCGCGCCAGTCGCCGGAGCGCGCAGCCGACTCGCTCTTGGCTGCGGCTGCGTTGCCGAGCAACCCGACGAACGCGACGACCGCGAGTGCGAGGAGCAGCCCGGCTGCGACGTTGCGCTGCGCACGCCCGACGCGTAGCCTCTCGCCACCGGCCTGCTCTCGGATCGCCAGGACGCACGCCGAGCCGGCGAGCGTGGCCGCAAGCGTCACGCCTGAGAGCTCCCAGTCCCAGTCGACGGTCGCGTGCACCGCGTACGCAGCGAACGCGGCCGCGGCCGCCGGGACGAGCGGCTGGCTCCGTCTCCTCACGGCGGCGACCAGGGGCACTGCCAGGAAGGCGAGCAGCAGCGCGAGCCCGAACGGGCCCAGCTCGGCGAGCGTCTCGAGATAGAGGCCGTGCGCGTCCTCCACGTCGAGGGCCGTCGGCCGGTGCTGGAGCCAGTACTGGCCGTACGCTCCCGCTCCGTCACCGAGCAGCGGATTTGCCCTCGCCTCCCGCCACGCACCTTGCCAGAGCGGCCAGCGCCCGTTGCCGGAGAAGTTGAGGAGGCGCTCGTTGAGGTCGGCCACATGCTTGGGCGGCGGCGCTGTGAAGGAGTGGTAGCCGTGCCGCGCGATCGAGACGGGGCTCCCGTACCGCACGAACACGGTTGCGAGTCCGGCCACGACGATCGCTACCAGCGCGGCGCCGTAGGCGAGCCGGATCGTCTGCGGAACGCGCACGCGCGCCTCCGCTGTCCGGACCGCGAGGGCGACCATCGCCTGGAGCACGCCGAGCCCGAGCAGCAGGAGTGCCAGCCGGTGTCCGTCGTGCGCCGCCCGACCCAGCGCCGTATGCGGATGGGTGAGCGCATGCGAGCGGGAGGCGAGCACGACCGCGAGCGCCGGCGCCGGCGCGTAGGCGAGGACGGCAACCGTCGCTTGCAGCCGACGTGGATCGAGCGCGAGCAGCACGACGAGCCCCGCGCCGAGCGCGATCCACGAACCGCGACTAAACGTGAAATAGAGCGTCGGCAGGAGCACCAGCAGACCCACCGCCGCTCCGATCCGGGCGGCCGCGCGGTTGGCGTGAGACGCGATGCCGAGCGACAGCAGCACGCCCATCGCTGCGAAGATGCCGAGCCCGTTCCAGTATCCGATCGGCGTGCTCAGCCGGTAGACGGCGAGCGGGTCGTAGCCGCCGATCCGGTCGGGGAACAGCCGCGTGAGGAGGGCGTACGCCGACAGCAGGACGATCCCGGCGAGAAGTCCGCCGAGAAGAGGCTTCACGGGGCGACGCCCCGCAACCGCGAGCACCGCGGCCACCGCCGCGACCAGGATGAGGATTCGCTCGCCCTCGAGCACCGACTGCGTCCGGTCGGCAGACCACGCGATCGAGAGCCACGTCCAGCCCGCGAGCGCGACGATCGCGGCCACGAGTGCGACCTCGACGGAATGGAGACGCGCGAGCGGCCTGACGACGAGGGCGATGATCGCGAGCCAGAGCAGGGCGAGAGTGCTCCAGTTCCACGAGGACGGAAAGAAGCCACCGTTCGCGGCGGAAAGGCCGGCTGTTGCCGCGAACGCGCAGACGGCGAGCGCGGGCGGGGCCAGGTCGCGGCCCAAGAAGCGGACCCGAGTGGGAGCGACGTGCTCTGGGACGATCGCCTGGCTCACGGCGCCAGCTTCGGTTGCAAGGCTTTCGCCTCCTCGCCCGGCTCCTTCCGCTCGAGCTCGACCCGAAGGCGCCCGAGCGCCCGGTGCAGCGCGACCTCGACCGCGTTCGTCCGGAGCTCGAGCAGCTCCCCGATCTGCCGGGCGGTGAGATCGGCGCCGTAACGGAGCGCGACGAGCTCGCGGTCGCGTTCGTCGAGCCCGCCGAGCGCGCGGGCAAGGTCGAGCCGAAGCGCCGTGTCCCTTTCGGGCATCGCCAGCTCGGGCGGGTCCTCGACGAGCTGCAGCCGGCGGGCGAGCAGGTCCTCGACGGCGCGTCGGGCGATTCCGACGAGCCAAGCCGAAGGCGTGCCCCTGCGCGGGTCGTAGCTCGAGCGGTAACGGAGCGCGCGCTCGAACGCATCCGAGGTCGCGTCCTCGGCGTCCGGGCCGTCGCCGAGCCGGTAAGCGCAGTAGGCGTAGACCCGCCGGATCAGCGGCTCGGGGTCGGCAAGCGGGTCGCGGTCGAAGATCACTGTCCGACCTCTCGTTCTGCCGCGACAGTCACGCCCGCCGCGAGCGCCTTTGGAAACTCGCGGCGGGCAGCCGTTCGGGCGATCGTGACATCGGCCCGCCCCGAGACGAGCGGCACGTCACCGATCGAGACCTCCGACAACTGGGCAGCGATAGAAGGCGTCTCGTTTTTCAGTCTCCAGCTGACTCGGAAGCCGTCAATCGTCCGTCCGACCGGAGACGAACCATCTTTCGTGGTGCCCTGCGATCACCTGAAAATGGAGCATCCTGTCCTGGACGGTGAGGCGGGCCGAACCTACGCTCAGGCAATGCGACAGGAGCGGCTGCTCCGGGCGCTCGCGCCCGTACCGCTCGTCGATCTCCGCACCGTTCACGACGGGCTGAAGGCGGGAATCCTCGCCGACCTCTCGGACCTGATCGATTCGAACTCCTTCACGAACGGACCGCACGTCGCGGCCTTCGAGCGGGCCTTCGCCGAGTACTGCGGAGCGAGACGCTGTGTCGGCGTCGCAAGCGGCCTCGACGCGCTGCGCCTCGCGCTGCTGAGCGCCGGCCTGAAGCAGGGCGACGAGGTTCTCGTACCAGCCAACACCTTCGTGGCGACGCTCGAGGCGGTGGTCCAGGCAGGCGGGATTCCCGTCCTCGTCGACGTGACCGAACGGGACTACAACATCGACGTCGAGGCCGCAGCGGCAGCAATCGCGCCGCGCACGCGGGTCATCCTTCCCGTGCATCTCTACGGGCAGCTCGCCGACATGCAAGCGCTCGGTCTGCTCGCCGCGCGCCACGGTCTCCAGGTCGTCTCGGATGCCTGCCAGGCACACGGCGCGACGCGCGGCGGCTTCGGTGCGGCCGGCGGCAGCCGCGCGGCTGCGTTCAGCTTCTTCCCGGGCAAGAACCTCGGCGCCATGGGTGATGCGGGCGCGCTCGTCACCGACGACGACCAACTGGCGGATCGGGCCCGTGCGCTGCGCGAGCACGGCCAGATAGCGAAGTACGTTCACGAAGAGAGCGGGTACACGGCGCGGCTCGACACGGTCCAGGCGCTCGTGTTGCTCCACAAGCTGCCCCAGCTCGATCGGTGGAACGAGCAGCGGCGAGCGGCGGCCACGTATTACGACACCGCGCTCGAAGGGGTGGGCGACCTGCGGCTTCCACCCGTCCCGCCGGGGAGCAATCCGGCGTGGCACCTCTACGTCGTCCGGACCGACGAGCCGGACCGGCTCGCCCGCTTCCTCACCCACCGGGGTGTTTCGACCGGGCGACACTACCCATACCCGGCGCACCTCTTGCCGGCGTGGCGCTCGCTCGGCTACGGGCCGGGCGCGTTTCCGGCAACCGAGGCGCTCGCCGACAGCGTGCTCTCGCTGCCGCTCTTCCCCGGGATCAGCGAGCGGCAGCTTCAGACCGTCGTAGACGGCATCGTCGACTTCTTCCGCCATGGCTAGCGGGCCGGCGAACGAGGCGCCGTACCGCCTCATCGACGATGTGAGGTTCGGTGACGGCGTCGTCGTGCAGTCGTTCACGAACCTCTATGGCTGCCGCATCGGAGACCGCACCCGGATCGGGCCTTTCGTCGAGATTCAGCGCGGGGCCGTCGTCGGAGCGGACTGCAAGATCCAAAGCCACACCTTCATCTGCGACGGCGTGACGATCGAAGATGAAGTCTTCGTCGGCCACGGCGTCCTCTTCATCAACGACAAGCGGCCGAGGGCGACAACCGACGACGGCCACCTGCAGACCGAGGACGACTGGGAGCTGCTGCCGACCGTGGTCGAGCGAGGCGCGTCGCTCGGCTCGGGGGCGGTGATTCTCGGCGGCGTCCGGATCGGCGAGGGAGCACTCGTCGGCGCGGGCGCTGTCGTGACGCGAGAAGTGACGCCCAGTGAAGTCGTTGCAGGCAATCCCGCACGCTTTCTCACGGTTCGGGCCTAGCAACGGCACGGTGGTCTCCCCAGGCGAAACGGCGGACGGAAATCCTGTTCGGCCTTCTAAAAAGTTCACTTGCCGATGCAGTTGGCGTCCTCGCAGCCGACGCGAAGGTTGCGCCGCCGAGTCTTCTTGTCGGCGTTGGGGAGCTCTGCCGAAGAGGTGATTCGAAGTTGACGGACCTCAACGACGTCCGCGGATACTACGACGAGTTCCTCGACCACCTCGTGCGAGACCGCCTACGTTTCAACCCACGCCACGCTGAGATCGCAAGACTTTTGAGACGTTTCCTTCCGAAAGGATCAAGCGTCCTTGACCTGGGTTGTGGGATCGGTATCACATCGGAACTGGCCGCCCGGCGTGCCCGGCGGGTTGTCGGGATCGATCTATCTTCGAGGCTGCTCGACTTTGCCCGCGCAACCGTCTCGAACGTCGATTTCCGAGTCGGAGATATTGTCGGCCTTCGTCTCGGTGATCAGTTCGACGTCATCTGTATGTTCGACGTCATCGAGCATGTTTCGAGAGAGCGATGGGACGAACTTTGGCAGACGGTCGATGATCATCTTGTTCCCGACGGCCGGGTGCTTCTGACGACACCCCATCCGTCAGCAACAGCGCAGGACAAGGTGCAAAACCCTGGCGCGCTCCAGATCGTCGACGAGATGATGTATCCGGACGAAATCCTTGCTTGTGCCAGACGCGCCCGGCTATTGCCTCTCGCGTTCAACGCCTTCGGCATCGATCGCGTGCCGCAGTATTACTGGCTCGTCCTTGAACGTGCCCGACTTCCCGAGCCGCGGCGGTGGAGACACCTCAGCTACGCCTTCGACCGAGTACGCGTGAGACTTCGTTCTCCACGTTTCAGGCGATTTGCTTCTCCCGGAGAGACGTCGCGACATCGCGTCAGGCAGGATTTCGGCACTACGCGCTAGCGGATCATCAAGCCTGCGCAGGCCAGCGATGGCCGAACGCCAGAGTGCCACGTCAGATCGAGTTGGAAGGATCACCGATCTCACGGTGTTGCCCGAGACGATGCAGTAGTAGGTCATTGCGCAGAGGAAGAGAATCCCGTAGGAGACCGAACTCGCCCACGCCGCCCCAGTGACACCGTAACGCGGAATAAGAACGAGATTGATTCCGATGTTGACAACGACACTCGTTCCCGCAATGCAACTGTTAACGAGTGGACGGCCTCGAGCCGCGATGTCGTTCGCAAGCACCCGACCAACACTGAAGAGGACGATCCCAGGCAGAAGGGCTTGAAGAGGACCGACAGACTTGGCAAAGGACGTCGCATAAAGCAGCGCAATGAGCGGGCGGCTGACGACGAAGAGGAGCAAACAAACGGCGGCGGTCATCAACAAGACGTTGCGGGAGACGACCGGAGTGAACGCCTTCCGTCGATTGGCGTTCGTCTCTCCGGCCAGGCGCGGGAAGAGGACGGTGCTGACGGCAAAGGAGAAGAGCCATGCCCGCTCAGCAGTAGCGACGGCTACTGAGTAGACGCCGACAGCAGCGGATGACAGGAAGGCACCAATGAAGAACATGTCGATCCGGTATCCCAAGAACGTCAGAACGTTGCTGACGTGGCTCTGGATTCCATACTTGGCTGCGCGATGGAGCAGCGACCAGCTTGGCAGCCAGATGATGCCCCCGGTGCTCAGTCGACAGGTCAAAACAAGGCCTATGCATAGGATCGCGTAGGCCATGACATTGGCGAGAAGTGCACCGGCGACGGTCGGTCCCAAGAAGCCGAATACGACTAGTACACCGATTAGCACTAGCGCGCTTTGCCCGACCACCGATACGTTGTATGCACGGAAACGTTGCGCTCCCAAGAGGAAGCCCTGCAGAACCGCGGCGAGTAAGCCCAACGGAACCGCACTAATGCTCAGGGCAAGTTCTCTGGGCGACAGGCTCTTCAGCGGGCCCTCATGAAGCCAAGGAACAAGACCAATCAAGCCGAGGGCCCCGACAACGCCGATCACAGCTCCGCCAAGGATGCAAGTCCCGAGCACCTCGCGCGCGGGATATTCACCCTGAGCGACGAGGTAGGTCGTAGCCGGAGCCAATCCTAGGCTGATCAAAGTCACAACGAAGATCGGAATGAGTACACCAAGTGCGAATTCGCCGCGACCACTCGGTTCGAGGAGGCGCGCGGTCACGATCGTCGTCACGAATACGAGAAGCCCGGAGGTGGCATTGGACGCAAAGACGCCAACTGAGCTGCGGAAGAAGGACGTTTGCGCCGGCGCCTCCTTTACGGTGGCCGCGGAGATCTCATCAGTCGTCATGATTGGCGTTGGGCGGCATGTGCCCTCAGGGTGCGGCGATAGATGTCGTCGAGTTGAAGACCCACGCTGTTCAACCCGAATCTCTGCAACGCATTCGCTGAGATGGCCGCCTTATCAAAGCCTCGCAGCGAGTCGAGTGCGACATCGATGGCACTGGCCAACGCGTCGTCGTCACCGGGCACAACGAGGACGCCGTTCTCGGCGTTCACCACATCTGGAACCCCTCCCACCGTCGTCGCTACAACGGGCAATCCCGTCGCAAGTGCCTCGAGGAGGACACAGGGCAAGTTCTCCCACCGACTCGAAAGTACGAAGAGATCCGAGTCGCACATGAGTCCGGCGATTTCCCCCTTTGAGCGTGTGCCGCGGAAAATCGCGTGGCCGTCCAAGTCCAACGCCCGTGCGAGGGCTTCATATTCGGAGCGTGGTGGCCCGTCTCCGACTATATCAATCTTCCAGTCAACTCTTCTTCGTCGCAGACGCTCGAGAGCGCGAAGCAGAGTAGGAATCCCCTTTTGATGCGAGCGTTCGAAGAGGCCCACGAAAAGGAGCCGCTTCGGTCCGGAAGGGCGTCTATTGCGAGACGGATGGAACACGCTCTCGTCTACCGCGTTTGGGACAAGCTCGAAAGATCCGTCGATCCCGTAATCACGAATCGCAGCCTCTAGCGACGAGCTCACGGGCAAGATCCGATCGGCACCACGGAATGCGAATCGTGACTGAACCACTTGCGAAATACCGAGCTGCCGACGGGGAAACCCTGTCCAATGCTCGGTGATGACGACCGGTCTTCGATTGAAAGGCTTCAGTAGGACCGGCACGACGCCGGCCTCATACACGTGGGCATGAATGATGTCCGGCGAAAACGACCGAGGTGTGCCGGTACTCATGGCGGTGGCCACACTGGCGACCTTCAACGGATAGGACGCCTTGCGGGAGATGATCCGGCGATGCGTGACGCGGAAAGTTGGGATACCCGCGCTGAGCTCAGCATCAAGCTCAGGCACAATCTGCCAAAGCCGCCTCGTCGGATGGAGGTCGCCGGCGCAATGCAAGACGACGACGTCGTTGTGGTGATTGACAGCCCGTGCATGTTCGCGGACGAAAACGCCCGAAAAGGGATTCTGAGGGCTTGGGTACCAAGCAGTGACGAAGAGCACACGTAACGATCGCCGCTCCCATGAGTCGCTACTGCACGTCTCTGACATGGATCGTCAGCGGCCTTCGCTGTTGCGCAGCCGGATGGTGGCGGCCTGCTCTCGAGCGGACTTCGCACGGTGAATCGGCGCTGCGACAGTCAGAACGAAGTTCGAGATATCCTGTGCAACGCGTGGCCACGATTCCGAGGCTGGCGGTTGGAGTTCCGACGCAGTCCAGTCGCGCCCGACATGCGCGGAGATCCGGGCAGGCAACTCGGCGTCGGAAGAGGAAACGACCAGCCAGCCAGTGAGGCCGCGCACGAAGCGAGCTGTCTCGTCCCTCTCGCAATCAACGGTGAGGACGATACGCGGAAGGGGCAGTGTCATGTACTGAAACACCTTGCTAGGCGGTCCCAGGCCGCTGAGATTTGCGATCACCATCGCGGCGTCGAAATGGCTGGCCTCATGAATCGCTCGTTCCCAGGGAACAGCCGGTCGGCGGACCACCTCGACACCGCTCAATGCAGCGGCGTCAAGATCATCCAAGGCGTCGTCCCAGACGTCACCGTACTGTGTAAAGGAGACTTGCTTCCAGAGCTCTGAGTCCAAGAGAGCGCGGAGAAAGCCTCCAACAGAAACGCGCGGACCATAGAGCGTGCCATAGTAGACGAGACGGATTGCGGTGCGATCACGCGCGTTGCGTTCGTATGCGATCGGTCCATTCTTGACCACTTCGTAACCATTCGGCCGTACGAGCACACGAAGGTTGGGAAAGCGGTCGCCAATTGCATCGCCCACGCGCCGGGAGGTCACAACAGCTCCCATCGCGCCGGCCCACAGTCGTGCTTCAGCTCGGCGCGCTCGCCACATTGCGAGACCAATTGGACGCCTGGAACTAGTTTCTTCTGCCCCGGTCAAGACCCACGGATCTCCTACGTCGACGATGTACGGAACCCCTACCGCTCTCAACTTCCGAGCAGCCGCGACAATGGGCGAGAACGGCGCTCCCATGAGGAGCGCCACATCGGCATCAGTGCGCCAGCGCCAGAACGTCATCTGGCTCCACAATTCGTGCCGATCCACGAAGACTGCTAGCCAGAGCCGCGCAACGAGCCGCCGTAGCCGACGGGACAGGCCGTTACCTCGAGAGACGTGCGGCGCCGTCGCCCATCCGCGAGGCCCCGTGATGAGCTCGACCGACAACGTTCGCTCAAGTTCCCGAGCGACTGCTCGGATCCGGCGGCCGCGTGGTGTCGATTCCGCGGGGCCAGCATAGGAGACGATCACCACCTTTCGGCGTACCCTCATCGTGATCGTCCGGTGCTCGGTCGAGAAACTGAGCGAGCCCACAACTCTAGGTTCAGGGTCCCCCGGCCCTCGCGACCTACCTTCAGCAGCTCACCCCGGAGCGCCTGCCGCAGACGCGACTCGACCAGTTGAGCTACTGAATTCCGGTCCGCGAAACGGAGGGGCGTCATTTCGTGGTCCAAGCGAGCGACCTCCAGTGGTCAACCGCGTGCGGTCGAGACTCTTCGCGTTGATCGACCCACGTCGCCGTGGCAGTCGCGCTCATACCACGTACCAATCCGATCATTAAGCCAATCGCGATACTCGCGGGCGAGAAAGCGATTCCGTTGAAGACAGAGAGCACCACGAATGCAGCACACGCCGTGAGACCGACGAGCCCGATGTCCCGTGCAGCCCGCGATTGTTGGGGGGACCGAAAGAGGGTGAACATCGAGATCGCCATCCACCGGATTAGGAACCCATACGCAATCAACAGGACGATCCCGCCCGTGGCGAAGAAATCGACGAAATCATTGTGCGACCAGATCGATAAACCGAGGGCTTCGTGGATTAAGTGGAAGCTTGAATCTGCTCCCCGACCAAAGAAGAACGCGATCGGATCGTTGAGCGTGCCCCGAACAACGGGCTCCCAGTAAGCAAGCCGAGGCGCGCCGCGCGCGAGCCTGCTTGAGATTGCCTCTTCATATGCGGAATAAGCGATGAGACCTGCTCCGCATGCAACAGCAATGGCCGAGATGACAGCCCCGCGCCGCCGCATGATGCCGAGGATTGCGTAACCACCAATCACCATCGCCATTGCGAGGACCGCACTTCTCACGAATGAGAGAATTACCTCAGCGGCAACAATCCCAAGCAGGATCCACGCAAGCCCTCGCGAGATCCGTCCGAGGATCGGGAGCAGCGCGAACGGGAGTAGCAACACCGCGAAAGACGCCAGACCATGCGGTCCCTGGACAGGGTCATCCACCGACCGAGGCGACGCTGCGTAATAGGCAGCGCCGTAATGGTTGAGGTGGATCGCAATGGCAACAACGAGAGCCAAGAGCCACGCACTCACTAACCCCGCCCCAAGTACTCTTCTTTGTCCGAAGGCATTGCGGGCAACGTACTCGGTCGCCATAGCAGCCAGAACCCAAGATGCCATCTTCATTTCGTAAAGAAGAGAACGCTCCGTGCCATTCCGCCCGAATGTGCAGACGAAGTAGAGCGTGAGAAACAGCAGAGGTGTCTGATAAGCACGGATTAGACCGGAGACGGAAGGAGACCTCAGAACGACACCGGCCGCGACGAGAACGAATCCCGCCCCCCAAGCCTGGCCTGCCGAAAGCGGACCGAACCGAAGATGCACGAAATTGTCGACTATCGGTCGGCTCGCGCAACACGCAAGAAACGCGAGTTCGACATTCGTTGCAAGCAGCAGTCCGAACAATCCAGCGAAGAGGACCAGGAACAGGACGCCCGCGTGGTTCTCTGCTCCTAGGCCGAAGGCGAGGCTAAGCGGTAAAACCGCGAATAACTGCCACTTGCGGCCGACTAGGCCCGACGAAACGCCCACCGACGTCACCGTCGCGGGAGCTCGCACGCTCATGATTCTCCTTGAGCAACCCGATGGTAAAGGTCCACGTAGCGGCTCGAAATCGAGTCGTGGGACAGGTCAAGGATGCGTTCGCGAGCATGAGTCAACCCCTCGAAGCGAAGCGCTTCTTCGATCGACTGCGCGACACTCCGCGCATCGTCTCGCGTGCAGAAGCAGCCGGGGGTATCTCCGAAGAGAGTTCTGACGTCACCGACGTCCGTGGATACCACTGGGGTGTTGCAGGCCATTGCTTCTTTCACCGCAATGGGTGATGCCTCGAATGAAGAGGGATGAACGATCACGTCCGCCGCATTCATGTGGAGGGGCATATCGCGACGCTCGATCATCCCGCCGACAACGACCCGGACTGGCGTCGTTATGAGGGCGAGACTTGCCCGGAACAAGTCCACTCCCTTCTCGGGGCGCGAGGGACTCCCGGGAAAGAAGAGGATCCTCCCCTCCGAAGGTAGTCCGAGCGTCCTTCGACATTCCTCGCGGTCCATTGGTCGGAAGAGCTCAATATCTACGGCTGGCGGAATCACCGCATACGCCCCTGTGTAACCAACAGCCAGTGGGAGCCGGGGTTCGACCGAGACGACGCAATCGCTCAGCTGAAGAGCGCGGCGCTTGAGGGCGTTCCAGTAAACCAATCGCTTGACGGCGTCGGCGCTCGCGTCCTTGACACCCGACGGCAGGTGCGCTTCCCCCTCGTGGAACGTAAACATGACCGGCGTTGAAAGCCGCAGAAGGGAGCGACTGAGAGTTACCTGAAAGACGCTATACGTATGGTGGGCGTGGAGGACGTCGTACCTGCCTCTTCGGACTGTGGAGACGAGACGGGGAAGATCGAGGACGTATCGGGCACGACCTTCTCTCGGATTCGTGAAGAAGACGTCCACGTCTATTTCTCGCCGCCTCAACGCCTCGACATGTTCGTGGACGAAGACCCCATAGTACATTTGCCTTTCGATTGGGTACATGTTGGTTACGTTGAGCACTCTCACTCGGCGGACCCGTTAGCTCGCAGGAAGCGTGCGAAGCCGTCCTGTGCACGTGCGTCACGATGCCGAATAACTGACACGTCTTTCTACGTGCACGACACGTCTGTGGCAGGCATTTGGGTTATGGAGCGGGTTGCAGGCACTGGTCGACAACGTCGATGTAGTGGGCTCGCTGTTCTGCCCAGCGATATGCGTCAGCACGCTCGCGGGCTCGGCAGGCCTTGGTCCGGGCCTCGGCACGGTGCTCCGCCACCCACCTGATCGCGAGCGCGAGAGAACCCGTATCCCCAGGCGCAAAGAACGTCACCTCGTCGTCGTTGAAATGGGCCGCGACGGTATCCAAATGTCCGGCGACAACAGGGATTCCGAGGGCGACGTACTCGAAGAGTTTGTTAGGCAGGATGAACTGGTTCAGCACCGATGCCGTGTTGGGAATCACACCGCAGTCAGCGGCCGCAACACTTGCCAACGCCTCTCGTATGGGCAAGTATCGACCGGAGAACGAGATCCTCTCGGCGACGCCTAGCTCGCGAGCCAGCTCCTTCACACCTGGGAGTCCGTCGCCTTCGCCGATGATCAGCGCCCCTGCGGCCGGGACTCTTTCGCTCAGAGTGGCGATGGCGCGCACAAGGAGGTCAACGCCGTACCAGCTTGTAATTGTGCCGTGGTAGACGACTGTGAAGGCGTCGCTTCCACCCCGGTCTGGTTTGAACTTGCGCACATCCCCGAGCAGCAAATCGTCGGGAGCGTTCATGACAACTGCAATCGCCTCCTCGCATACGCCATGCTGGGCAAGCTCTTGTCGGTAGGGCTCGTGCACGGTGATTACGCGGTCAGCAATTGCACAAGCCATTCGCTCACTCATCCAGAGGGCCCTCTGAATCAACGCGAAGGCCCAGCTACGTCCAAATCGAGCGTCCCACAGATGCGGCGACAGATCGCGGATGTCGAGCAGCAATTTCGCTCCGAGGATCCGGGGAATGAGGCCAGCGAGGATCAGGAACGGCGGCGGCGCGTGGACCTCGATGACGTGAACCGGCTGTCGACGCCGCAAGGCAATGGTCGCTGCTGTCGCCAGTAGGGTGAAGGAGATGTATTCGAACGCCATACGGAGCGCGCTCGCGCGGCGGACGTGGCGAATGCGCAAGCGGCGCACCTCGACATCGTCGACGACTTCGCGAAGCGGCTCTCCGGGTTCCCGCAGGGCGATGACTTGAACTCGATACCCGGCATCTCTCGCCGCCTTCGCCGCTCGTTCGGCTCGCGGCTCGCCGATGGGATAGCGTGCATGAGTAATGAGGACGAGCTGACGCTTCGCTGCGGCAGAGAGAGCAGCAGCCGCGCTCGATTTAGCGTCACGACCGCCTGCGGGTTTCCGACTCGCGACAGCCATCGAGTCAAGTGGCCGCTCGTTCGACTGGTGCCGCTGCGCGCTCTCGCGAGAGTGCCTCCGCAGTAGTTCCGACGACCGCAAGCGTCGGCGAGCCATTGACTTCGACGGGCCTCCCTCCCGACTCGAGCGAACGGTCGACCGCTTCTACCATTCGCACCACGTCGAGGCCGACCTCTGCCGAGGACCGCGGCACCGCATCGGTGCGCACCGCATGGCAGAAATCCGTGAACTCGAGCGCGAGAGGCTCCGTGGCCTGGACTTTCGGAGAGACGATGTCTCCTGTGCGGTAGGTCAGCTGGTACTCACCAAACGTCTCGGGCGGCGGCAGCTCGGCACCCGAGTCGAAGATCCGCACCGGCTCGTTGCTCGTGTCGTCGTAGACGACCATCTTCCGCGAGCCGACGATCGCCGTCCGCCGGAGCTTGCTCGGCGCCAGCCACGACAATTCGACGTGCGCGATCGCGCCGCCGCCGAAGCAGAGGTGGATGAAGGCGACGTCAGGCGTCCCTGGGATCACGCAGTCGCGGGTTACCCCGGCAACGACCGTCGGAGCTTCCTCGAGCCAGTACCTCAGGATCGAGAAGTCGTGCGGACCGAGATCCCAGACGACGCTGATGTCCGGCTGATGGAGTCCGAGGTTGACCCTGCTCGTCGAGACGAAGTAGATCTGGCCGAGCTCTCCGCCGGCGATCAGCTCCCGGATCAGATTGACCGGCGGGCTGTAGAGGAAGGTGTGGCCGGGCATCAACACGAGCCCCGCGCACTCGGCGAACTCGACCAACGCAAGCGCCTCCTCCGAGGATGCCGCGAGTGGCTTCTCGACGAAGACGTGCTTGCCGGCCTCGAGAGCCCCGGCCGCGAGGCTGTAGTGGGTCGAGACCGGCGTCGCGATCGCGACCGCGTCGATCGCTGGATCCTCGAGCACATCGTCGAACTTCGTCCTCCGCTCGATCGCCGGATAGCGGCGACCGATCGCCGCAAGCGCCTCCTCACGGAGATCGCAGACGCAGGCCACCTCTGCCTCGGGCAGCTCGTGCAGATTGCGGACGAGATTGGGCCCCCAATACCCGAGGCCGACGACGGCGATGCGGACGGGCGTCTGCTCAGGCCGTGGCATTCGATCTCAGCAGCTGGAGAGGAGTGCGGCACAACAGCTTCAGGTCGAGCCCGAGCGACCAGCCGCGCGCGTACGAAACATCCATCTCGAGCGCATCGAGAAAGGTGGAACGGGCACGCGCGGTGACCTGCCAGAGGCCGGTGACGCCGGCGGGGACGAGGAAGCGCTCGAAGTGATGCGGAGCGAAGTGCTCGGTCTCGTAACCGAGGCAAGGCCGTGGACCGACGAGGGACATGTCTCCGCGGAGGACGTTGATCAGCTGCGGAAGCTCGTCGAGGCTCGTCCTTCGCAGCCACTTGCCCACCTCGGTCACGGCCTCGGATCGCTCGAGCTTGTACAGGCCTCCTGCCACGGGCGAGGCCGCTCCGTTCATCGTGCCCGCGATGTAGGCGCGATGCGCGGCATCGTCCGCCTCCGTTTGCATCGTGCGGAACTTGAACATGGTGAACTCACGCATCCCGATCCCGAGACGTCGCTGGCGATAGAGGACGGGGCCCGGGGAGTCCCGCTTGATCCGCCAGGCGATGAAGAGAGAGAGTGGTACTGCGGGAACGAGAGCGGCGGCGGCTCCGACCACGTCGATTGTCCGCTTGGCGGCGCGAGCGAAGACCGAGTGCAGGACGGGGGGCACTCCGACGAGTGGAAGCCCCTCGACTCGATGGACGGCGAGCTTCGGTCCGATCAGCTCGTGCAGGCGCGGCACGATGTCGATCTGAACGCCGTATCGGCGGAGCGGCCGAAGCACCCTGAGCAGCTCCTCGATCGGTCGGTCGGGAAACGCGACGACCACGCGGTCGACGTCGAGTTGATGAACGAGCTCGGGCAGCCGCTCGGGTGGCGCAAGCGGTGACGCGTCCGCTCGCTCTTCGTCGGCCACGAATCCCACCACGTCCAAGCCGTACTCCGGATGCTGCTCGAGCTTGCGCGCGACGAGCCGGGCGAGGCCGTCCGCTCCGACGATGAGGGTGCGCTGGACGTAGCGTGGGCACCGACGACAGACGGCGCGGGTCACGGTTCGGGCCACCGTCACCAGCACGATCGCGGCGGCCCAGAAGGCGATCACTTTCGTCAGGTCGGGGTCGACAGACCCGAAGATCCAGCCACCAGCGACGAGCAGCCAAGCGCCTACCGTGACGAGATGAAACACGCCGGAAACGTCATCTGTGGTCGTGTGGTCGGCGCGCTCGTCGTCATGGTCGTAGAGACCGTGGAGCTTTGCGACGATCAGCCAACCCGGCAGCGTCGCGAAGAAGACGGCGTATTCGATCGCCTGGCCGATGTGGCCGCGTTCTGAGCCACCGAAGAACGCCTCTGTCCCGACGAAGGCGAGCACAAGCGCAAGCAGATCCCCGAACGCCAGCGCCGGACCGACGAGCCGACCGCGGCGTCCGCGCGACCCGAGACCGGCGCGGCGCCGTGCGCCCTTCCCGTTCGACGCGTCGGTCGCTAGAGCCGTGCGCTCACCGAGGGCGTCCTCCAGAAGAGCCGAGTCTGCCGTCTGGAGGGACCGCATCAGCGAGCAAGGCTCGGGATTAGGTCTCTGTGATCCTCCTCCACCGCAGCGTCGAACTCATCGAATCCGAACGCCGACCGGTAGAAAGCGGCGGCTGCTCGGCGTGACGGCAGGTCCAGCTTCTGAAAGATGTTCTGGAGGTGTCGCTTGACCGTGAACTCGGAAATGTAGAGGGCAGCCGCGATCTGCTTGTTCCGCGCTCCTCTTGCCACGTGGGCGAGGACCTCGCGCTCCCGCGCGGAGAGCGCGTAGGCGGCCTCTCGGGCGCGTTCGCGCTCGCCGAGGCCCTGGAGCGCGTCCACGAGCGCGCCCACGAGGTCGCGGGCCACGGGCACCTCGCCGAGAAAGATCCCGCGCAGCGCTCGCACCAGGCCAGACGACGAGATGTCTTTTCGGAGGTAGCCGATGGCGCCGGCCCGGATCGCCTCGATGACGGCCTGCGGCGCGGGCCGCAGGCCCCATGCAACCATTGCCGTCCGGTGCGTTCCGGCGAGACGTGAGATCGCCTCGAGTCCGCCGAGCGGGGGGAGGTCCGTGTCGACCAAGGCGATCTCGGGATGATCCATTTGAAGCACGCTCGCCAGCTGGTTGAAGTTCGCCGTCTCCCTGACCTCGAAGTCGGCTTCGCTCTCGAGAACGGCCCGGGCGCCCGACCGGAACATCACCAGCGCATCCGCGACGACGATCCGGGTGTTGCGTGTCACCTCACACGCTCCATGTCCGCTGAGATCGGTGCAGCCTGGTCGCCGTGTCGGTAGCGAGCGCTGTAGCCGTAGCCGTAACCGTCCTCGAGATCGGCGCCGGTAAGAGCCCAGCCGAGCTTCGTACCTGGCGTCGCGTCGAGCACGCGCGCGAGCTCGTTCAGCATCGAGCGGGTGATGACCTCCAACCGGGCGACGACGAGGAGCCCGTCCACCTTCGCGCTCAGCGCCATCGTGTCTCCCACGTGCAGGAGCGGTGGAGCGTCGAACAGGACGATGTCGACGTCCCTCGCGAGGCACTCGATGAGCTCGGCGAGAACGCGCGTCTCCACGAATTCACCGGCGTCAGGTGGAATCGGCCCCGAGGCGAGAACTTGGAGCATTCCCGCCAGCTCACCGTGCCCGTTCCCGCCTGCTCTTGGAGCAACGGCTCGTTCCGGCAACGGGATCGGAACCGGCGCAACGGCGTCCTCGAGCTTCGCCCGGCCGAGAGCAACGTCGGTGAGCCCGGGCCGGTCCTCGAGGGAGAAGAGCCGATCCAGGATTGGGCGCCGCAGGTCCAGATCGACGAGCATCACGCGGCGCCCCGCACGGGCGAACGCGATGGCCAGGTTGGCGGCCGTCGTCGATTTTCCCTCCCCTTCCACGGAGCTGGTGACCATGATCGTCCGGACGCGTCGATCCAGGTTCACGAACTCGAGATTCGTGCGCAACATGCGAAACGCCTCGGCCTGGACACTGTGCGGCTCCGCGAGCATCGCCAGGAGCGGAGCGGGCTCCAGGCCCGTCAGAGCCGCTTCGAACTCCTCTTCCGGTAGGACCAACCCGAGTCTCGTCCGCACCAGATGCAGCCACGACCGCAGCCGCGGCTGCGGCTTGGTCCGCTCCCACGCGGGCAACCTGCCGAGCAGCGGCAGCTTGAGCCGATGGCTGATTTCCTCGGCCGACCGAACGCGTGTATCGAGCGCATCCCAGAGGAATGCGAGCGCGATACCGAGTACGAGTCCGAGGCCGAGGCCGAGCACGACGTTGCGCACCGGGCGTGGCCGGATCTGGGCGGCGCCGTCTGCTGCGCGAACGAGGGACGCATTGGACGTCTGCAGCGCCTCGAGGGTGCGGAGCTGTTGCTCCTTCTCGACCAGGCTGGCGTAGAGGGGCGAGCGCCGGTCGTGCTCTGCGTGCAGCTGCCTGATTCGAGCAGCCACTTCCCAGGCCGCCCGCTGGAGCGAGGAGGTGTCGAGCTTCAGCCGGTAGACGGTGAACTGAGCTGCGTACGCGGTCGCAAGTCGCGTAGCCGTGCGCGGGTCGCCGTCATTGACGTGGAATATGAGGAGATCGGCGTTGGCCTCTGGCGTGGCGCTCGAGTGGGCGAGCAGATCGGCTGGAGTCCGATCCTTTATCCGCGCCGCCGCGAGCGCACGGCGCGCCACCTCCGGACTGCGGGCCAGATCGGCCTGGGTCTGAGCGAACCGGTCGGCCTGTTGATAGGCGTTGGGATCTTGGGTCCCGTTGAGGGTGGCGGCCAGATTCTGGCGGCTGAGCAGGACGGCCGATGAACCCTGGTAGAGCGGGGTCTGCTGCAGCGACCAGACCAGCGCCGCCAACGGCACCAGTACGAGGGCCTGCAGAAACGGCCATTTTCGCCGGCGGAGTACGCCCAGGTAGGCGTGAAGCGTCGAACTTTCACCCCGTGCGGCTCCAAACCCCCCGTGCGTGTCCAACCTCGACGGGCCTCCTGGCTGGCGAAAAACCCCGCGCTGACATGGGCCGCACCAGCCAGTTGGCGGGGCTGGTTGGTGTTCTCGGGCATTTCAGCCGTTGTTCGCCTGTCCCCGCAATCGCTTGATCGAGGGATGTGCGAACCAACCCCCGTGGTAGGAGCCAAGCCGGCTGGTTCGAGCGGGCGCATTCTTTGGAGGTTCGCCGGCTAAGCGTGCGTACCGAGCGCCGGGTCTGTCGCCGACCAGGCGGATGATCGAGGCCCGGTTGGGGAAGATGCCGACGACGTCGGTGCGGCGGCGGACCTCCCTGTTCAGCCGCTCGATCGACCAGAGCTGGCGCCAGCGCTCCTACGAACGACCGCGCGCTCTTCGGTACGCGGGTCAAGAGGTTGCGCATGAAGTGGGTGCGGCAGCGCTGCCAGCTCGCGCCCGGCAGCGTCGCCGCGATCGCGTCGACCAGGCCGGGGTGCGCGTCGGAGGTAACCAGGCGGACGCCGGCAAGGCCGCGGGCAACCAGGCTGCGCAGGAAGGCGAGCCAGGCGGCACCGTCCTCGCTCGTGACGACGTCGAGTCCCAGCGACTCCCGGTAGCCATCGCGGTTGACCGCGACTGCGTGCACGACGCAGGCGTTGACGGTGCGGCCGCCCTCGCGGCACTTGACCTCGAGCCCGTCCAGGACGAGGTACGCGTAGGGCGCGCCGTCGAGCGGGCGGGTGCGGAACTCCTCGACGATCGCGTCCAGCGACTTCGCCAGCCGTGAGCTTGCCCCGTTTCGGTTGACACCGGCGGGCTAGGCTGCTCTTGTTGTCTGTATTGTATCAACTTCTTTTCCTTGTAGTCTGGTCTGAAAACGCCGTTCGCACTCGTCGGGGCTGATCCCGCCGAGCGAGGAGTGGCGGCGGCGCCGGTTGTAGAACGTCTCGATGTAGCGGAAGATCGAGAGCCGCGCCTGGTCGCGGCTCTCGTAGCGGTGCCGCTTGATCCACTCGACCTTCAGCGTCGAGATCACGGATTCGCAGGCGGCGTTGTCGTAGGCGTCGCCGCGGCGGCCCATGCTCGGCATGACGCCGGCGTCCTGCATCGTCTTGCCGAAGGCGAGCGAGGTGGACTGCGTGACCTCAACCGGTCGTCGCAACGGTTTGTTGTTGACTTGATAGTAAATACTCGTTCAGCGCTTCCGCCGGTGTCTTCCAGCCGAGTGTTTTGCGCGGTCGGCTGTTGAGAGCAGCGGCAACCGCCGCGAGGTCGTCGGGGCTGTGTCTCGACAGATCGGTCCCTCTTGGGAAGTACTGCCGGAGCAACCCGTTGGTGTTCTCGTTGCTGCCGCGTTGCCACGGGCTCTGCGGATCGCAGAAGAAGACCTGGAGACCGGTATCGATCCGAAGCTGCGCGTGTTGGGCCATCTCCGCGCCCTGATCCCAGACGAGCGACCGGCGCAGCTGCTCGGGCAGCGTCGTGATCGACGCGGCGATCGAGTCACGGACGGCCTCGGCTCCGTGCCCCGTCAGCGCCGGCCCGTTCTTCGCTCTCGGCTGGTCGCCATGGCCCTCCATGCGGGGCAGGTGCAGCAGCATCGTGAATCGGGTGGTCCGCTCGACGAGCGTTCCGATCGCCGAGCTATTGAGGCCCAGGATCAGATCGCCCTCCCAATGGCCGGGGACAGCGCGGTCGGCCGCCTCGGCTGGCCGCTCGCTGATCATCACCTCTGCCGTGACGAACTTCTTGCCCCGCGCTTGCGTGCGAGCGCGCGGTACCCGGAGTGCGCGCCCGGTTCGTAGACAGGCGACGAGCTCGCGTCTGAGAGCGCCCCTGCCTTGGACGTAGAGCGCCTGGTAGATCGCCTCGTGCGAGATCCGCATCGAGTCATCATCGGGGAAGTCGATCCGGAGCCGATTCGCGATCTGCTCCGGACTCCACGCCTTCGCCCATCGCCGATCCTGACGGCGACCGTGCCGTCGACCGACGAAGCGCACGTCCGGCCCCGGCACC
>WNGF01003384.1_pt1 | contig 21776 bp, 16 predicted proteins | sample 5400641 | NCBI WGS metagenome assembly WNGF01 (sample SAMN13153371, study PRJNA577476) | soil metagenome | isolation source: 80 cm soil or saprolite under grassland replicate 2 | place: USA:California | collected 2016-06-15 | reverse complement strand
TGACCACCCTCGTAAAAATCTGCGGCCTGAACACCACGGAGAGCCTGGAGGCTGCGCTGGAGGCCGGGGCCGACCTCGTCGGCTTCGTGTTCTTTCCGCCGTCGCCGCGCCACCTCGACGGCGCTGCCGCGCGGGCGCTCGGCCGGCGGGTCGAGGGCCGCGCCCGCAAGGTGGCGCTGACCGTCGATCCCGACGATGTGTTGCTCGCGACCCTCATCGAGGTGCTGCAGCCTGATCTGCTGCAGCTGCATGGCGGCGAGCCGCCGGAGCGCGTCGCCGCCGTAAAAGCGCGGTTCGGCTTGCCGGTCATGAAGGCGATCCACGTCGAGACCTCGGCGGATCTCTTGATGGTGCCGGCCCATGCGGAGGTCGCCGACCATCTGCTGTTCGACGCGCGTCCGCCGCGGGACGCGACCCGCCCCGGCGGGCTCGGCAATCGCTTCGACTGGAAGCTGCTGCAGAATCTCCGACCCGGCGTTCCGTTCCTGCTTTCCGGCGGGCTCGACGCCGGCAATGTCGCGGAGGCGCTCGACATCACCCGCGCGCCGGGCGTCGATGTGTCGTCCGGCGTCGAGCGCTCGCCCGGACAGAAGGATCCGCACAGGATCCGCGCCTTCATTCGCGCCGTGCGGCAAGCTCATGCTAATATTGCCGCAGGTTCCGGGAGTTCCACATGAGCATGCAGCAGCCGAACACGTTCCGCGGCGGTCCCGACGAGCGCGGGCATTTCGGCATGTTCGGCGGCCGGTTCGTCGCCGAGACGCTGATGCCGCTCGTCCTGGAGCTCGAGCAGGCCTATGCGCGCGCCAAGGCCGATCCCGCCTTCCAGGCGGAGATGAACGGCTATCTCGAGCACTATGTGGGCCGGCCGACCCCGCTGTATTTCGCCGAGCGCATGAGCGAGCATCTCGGCGGCGCGAAAATCTATTTCAAGCGCGAGGACCTCAACCACACCGGGGCGCATAAGGTGAACAACGTGCTCGGCCAGATCCTGCTCGCGCGCCGCATGGGCAAGCAGCGGATCATTGCCGAGACCGGCGCGGGCATGCACGGGGTCGCCACCGCGACGCTGTGCGCGAAATTCGGATTTCCCTGCGTCGTCTACATGGGGACGGTCGACGTCGAGCGGCAGCAGCCGAACGTGCTCCGCATGCGGGCGCTGGGCGCCGAGGTGCGGCCGGTCGAGTCCGGCTCCAAGACCCTCAAAGACGCCATGAACGAGGCGTTGCGCGACTGGGTGACCAATGTCGAGACGACGTTCTATTGCATCGGCACGGTGGCGGGCCCGCATCCCTATCCGATGATGGTGCGCGACTTTCAATCGCTCATCGGCGAGGAGACCCGCGCGCAAATGCTCGACGCCGAAGGCCGGCTTCCCGACAGTCTCATCGCCTGCATCGGCGGCGGCTCGAACGCGCTGGGCCTGTTCTATCCGTTCCTCGATGAGCGCGGAATCGAGATTTACGGAGTCGAGGCCGCCGGTCACGGGCTTTCGAGCGGGCTCCATGCCGCCTCGCTCGCGGGCGGGCGCCCCGGGGTGCTCCACGGCAACCGCACCTATCTGCTGATGGACGACGACGGCCAGATAAAGGAAGCGCACTCGATCTCCGCCGGCCTCGATTACCCGGGCATCGGCCCGGAGCATGCCTGGCTGCACGAGGTCAAGCGCGTGACCTATCTGTCGGCGACCGACGAGGAGGCGCTGGCCGCGTTTGAGCTTTGCTCGAAGCTCGAAGGCATCATCCCGGCGCTCGAGCCCGCGCATGCTCTGGCCCGGGTGATGGATCTTGCCCCGCGGAAACCCAAGGATCACCTGATGGTGCTCAATCTGTCCGGGCGCGGCGACAAGGATCTGACCAGCGTGGCAGCCTATTTGGAGCGGCGGCGCGCATGACCACCCGCATCGACGCGCGCTTTGCCGCGCTCAAACAGCAGGGCCGCGCCGGGCTCGTCACCTTCGTGACCGCCGGCGATCCCGATCCGGACACTTCGCTCGCGATCCTCGAGGGCCTGCCGGCGGCGGGCGCCGATGTCGTCGAGCTCGGCATGCCGTTCACCGATCCGATGGCGGACGGGCCGTCGATTCAGGCTTCCTCGCAGCGCGCGCTGCGCGCGGGCCAAACGCTGCGGAAGACCCTCGCCATGGTGCGCGCGTTCCGCACCGGCGACGACGTCACGCCCATCGTGCTGATGGGCTATTACAATCCGATCTACATCTACGGCGTTTCGCGCTTTCTTGTCGACGCTCAGGCCGCCGGCGTCGACGGCCTCATCGTGGTCGATCTTCCGCCCGAGGAGGACGACGAGCTTTGCGTCCCGGCGCTCAACGCCGGGCTCAATTTCATCCGCCTCGCCACGCCGACGACGGACGACAGGAGACTTCCCGCGGTGCTCGCCAACACCTCGGGGTTCGTCTATTACGTCTCCATCACCGGCATCACCGGCATGGCGGCGCCCGATACGCGCCGCGTCGCCGATGCGGTCAAGCGCATCAAGCGCCACACTTCGCTTCCCGTCGCGGTCGGCTTCGGGGTGAAGACCGCGGAGCACGCCCGCGCCATCGCGGCGGGGGCGGATGCGGTGGTCGTCGGCTCGGCGCTCGTCGATGCGATCCGCTCGAGCCTCGATCCATCGGGAAAGGCCAGCGCCCGCACGGTCTCCGCGGTGACCGAGCTCGTCGCCGCGCTCTCGGCCGGCGTGCGCGGCGCGCGGCAGCAGGCCGCGGAATGAACATGTCCAACAAGATACCGTCCGGTTAATGGCAATGAATTGGATCGCCAACGTCGTCCGCCCGAAAATCCGCAGCTTCTTGCGCCGGGAAGTGCCGGAGAACCTTTGGGTCAAATGTCCGGAAACCGGGCAGCTCGTCTTCTACAAGGACCTCGAGGCGAACCAATTCGTCATTCCGACCTCAAATTATCACATGCGCATGAGCGCGACCGCGCGGCTCAAGGTGCTGTTCGACGAGGGCGAGTTCGAGGAAATTCCGGTTCCGGAGGTCGCGGCCGATCCGCTGAAGTTCCGCGACGAGCGCCGCTACGCCGACCGGCTCAAGGACGCGCGGTCCAAGACCGGGCTCGAGGACGCGATCAAGCTCGGCTTCGGCCGGCTCGAAGGCTTGGCCGTGACCGCGGGCGTCCAGGATTTCGATTTTCTCGGCGGCTCGCTCGGCATGGCGGCCGGCGAGGCGGTGATCAAAGGATTGCAAACCGCGGTCGAGCGCGGGACGCCGTTCATCCTGTTCGCGGCCTCGGGCGGCGCCCGCATGCAGGAGGGCATTCTCTCGCTGATGCAGCTGCCGCGCACCACCGTGGCGGTGCAGGAATTGCGCGAGGCGAAGAAGCCCTACGTCGTCGTGCTCACCAATCCGACCACCGGCGGCGTGACCGCCTCCTATGCGATGCTCGGCGACGTGCATATCGCCGAGCCCGGAGCGCTGATCGGCTTTGCCGGCCCGCGCGTGATCGAGCAGACCATTCGCGAGAAGCTGCCCGACGGTTTCCAGCGCGCCGAATATCTCAAGGACCACGGCATGGTCGATCTGGTCGTGCACCGTCACCTGCTGCGCCCGACGCTGGCGCGGTTGTGCCGCGTGCTGACCAAGACGCCGGCGCCGACCGATGCGGCGGCGCTGCCCGCGCCGGCGCCCGCGTGAGCGAGCGCGCCCCGAAAGACGAGTTCGTGACCCCGGTCGACGCCATCGTTGCCCGGCTGCTTTCGCTTCACCCCAAGCGGATCGACCTGTCGCTCGATCGCGTGGTGGGGCTTCTGGAGCGGCTCGGTCACCCGGAGCGGCGTTTGCCGCCGGTCATTCACGTCGGCGGCACCAACGGCAAGGGCTCGACCATCGCCTTCCTGCGCGCGATGGTGGAAGCGGGGGGACGCAACGTGCATGTCTACACCTCGCCCAATCTCGTGCGCGTCAACGAACGCTTTCGGCTCGGACGTCCGGGCGGCGGCGTGCTGGTTTCCGACGAGGAGCTCGCGGACGCGCTCGGCGAATGCGAGCGCGTCAACGCCGGCTCGCCGATCACGGTGTTCGAGATCACCACGGCCGCCGGGCTGCTGTTGTTCTCCCGGCATCCGGCCGACATGCTGTTGATGGAAGTCGGGCTTGGCGGCCGGCTCGATGCGACCAACGTCGTCGAGCGCCCGGTCGCGACCGTGATCACTTCGGTCTCGCTCGATCACGTCGAGTATCTCGGCGACAGCATCGTGAAGATCGCGGCCGAGAAGGCCGGCATTCTCAAGCCGGGGGTGCCGGCGGTGATCGCCCCGCAGGTCGACGAGGCACGCGGCGTGATCGAGCGCCAAGCGGCGCGGCTCGGCGCGCAGCTGATGGTGGCGGGCGAGCATTGGCTGGTGTCGCAGGAGCACGGGCGGCTGGTCTACCAGGATGAGCACGGGCTGCTCGATCTGCCGCGGCCGCGGCTGTTCGGACGCCATCAGCTCGACAATGCCGGCACGGCGATTGCGACCCTGAGGAGCCTCGGCAATGCCGGGATCGACACCGCCGCGCTCGAGACCGGTCTCCTCAAGGTAGATTGGCCGGCCCGGCTGCAGCGGCTGACCGCCGGTCGCCTGCCGGCGCTCGCGCCGGAAGGCAGCGAGATTTGGCTCGACGGCGCGCACAATCCCGAGGGCGCGCGCGTGGTCGCGGCGGCGATCGCCGATATGGAGGAGCGGGTGCCGCGTCCGCTGGTGCTCATCGTCGGCATGCTGGCCACCAAGGATCTGGAGGGTTTTCTGCGCAATTTCACCGGGCTCGCGCGCCGCCTGATCGCGGTGCCGATCCACCAGGAAAAGACCCTGTCGCCCGACGCGGTCGCGGCGGCGGCGCGCCGGATCGGCATTCCGGCCGACGTGAGCGACGGGATCGAGCCGGCACTTGCCGGCGTCGCGCGGCTCGATGTGGAGGCGAGCCCGCGCATCCTGATCATCGGATCGCTCTATCTCGCCGGCGAGGTCCTGGCGCGGAACGGCACGCTGCCGAGCTGAGGGAGACTCTCGTGTCCCGGGCGCAGCGGGGAAACGCGCGCCGGCGATGCGTCAATCCAGATATTCCGCGGGCTTGGTCTCCGGCATCGCGAGCCAGAGCAGCAAGGTCCCGGCGGCGGCGACGCCGGCCAGCGTGAAAAAGCCGGCCCGATGGCCGAAACTCTGGAACAGCAGCCCGGTCGCCGCGGTGCTGATCGAGGCCGCGATCGCCAGCAGCGTGCCCACCACCCCGCGCGTGAGATTGAAGCGCCCGGTGCCGGTGGTGATGTCGGTGATCACCAGGATGGTGAGCACGGTCACGGTCGCGCCGCTGATCCCGTCCAGCAATTGCCCCATGACCAGGATTGGATAATCGCTGAAGAACGCAAACAGCAGCGCGCGCGGGATCTCGAGCGCGAAGCCGAGGATCAGCAGCGGCTTGCGGCCGAAGCGCTCCGAATGATAGCCGACCCACGGCGAGAGCAGCGAGACCACGATCTGCGGCGCGACGATCAGCCCCGACATCAGCAGCGACGGCGCTCCGGCTTTGCTTTGAGCCAGATTCTCGCCGACGATGGGCAGCATCGAAGCATCGGCGAATTGGAACAGGAAAACGCAAGCCGCGAAGATGTAGAGCGTGCGGTTCTTGCCCAAATCGAAGATGCGCTGGAAGCTCCTGGCCTGCTCGCCGGTGCCGGCGTTGCGCGCGCGCGCATAGTCGATCTCCTCGCCGCGGATGCGGCTGAGCGCGAACAGCGCCGGGACGCACAGCGCCGCGGAGGCCAGGAAGATCGCGCTTTTGCGGAAATAATCGCCGACCAGTCCCATCATGCCGGCGGTGAGCGCGTTGCCGGCGGCATCGAACCGGTAATTCCGGCCGGTGCGCGTCGACATCGCCCGCCGGCCGACGAGGCCGAGGCTGATCGCGGCGATGGCGGGCGTGACGATCCCGGCAGTGAGCCCGTGCAGGATCTCGGCGAGGAACACCAGCGGGAAGGTCGGCACCAGCGCCAGGATCAGCGCGGAGGCAGCGATCATGACGATGCCGGCGGCGGCGAGCGCGCGCTTCCAGCCAAACGCATCGGTGAACGCCCCGCCGGGAATCTGCCCGACGACGCCCGCAAGCGTGCCGGTCGTCAGCGCGAGCCCCACCTGCGCCTTCGACCAGCCGAGATCCGCGAGATAGAAGGCCACGAACGAGCCGAATCCGGTCTGGACGTCGGCCAGGAAGAAATTCATCCAGTCGAGTCCGCGCCGGCTCTGCCGGGAAACGGGGGCGTCGAGCGATCTGCGCGCGCCGCGATACGCCGCGAGCGTACGGCGCAACCGGCGCGGCGCGCGCGACCTGACTGCCGCCCGCAGCCAGCGCCGCGAGCTTCTCATCCCGGAGCGCAACGGGCGGAGCGGACGGACAGTCATGTACCGACAAGCGCCGATTGGCGCACAAGGTTGCGCTGAGGAGCGCGAGCTGAGCGAGGAACCGAGTTGCTCTCTCGCAACCGCGCGAGGATCTCTCGCTTCACTCCATATCGTTGAGCTGCGCCGATCCGGTGGCTTTCGCGGACAGTGTGCGGCATTCGCCGCCGTGCATGTTGCGCGCGAAGCGGATGAACTCGATGCCATCGATCCGGGTCTCGCCCGGCTCGAAGATGCGGCGGATCGCGGTACCGCGCGTGCCCAAGACATGGCCGGACGCGTCGAAAAAATCGCAGGCGATGATGACGTTGTTCACGGGATAATCGTTGCCGTTGCGCACCGTGAGCTTCCCGACCAGGAGCCCACCCGCGTGCTCCCAGCTCGGCGGGCTCAGCGACAATTTCTCGACCGGCCGATCCTCGCCGAACGCGCGCTGTTGCGCCGGCGGCACCGCGGGTCGCGCCAGCTTGAGGGCATCGGTGACGGCCGGGACCGCCACGAGCGCGGTGAGCGTCAGCAAGACCGCAGCCACAAGTGCTCGCATTGCGTCCTCCACGATCGTGTCGCGCTATGGATCGGAATGTCGGATTGGGTTTCGCGTCCCTTGGGTTCGAGAACTCCTGCCGGGCGTGCGGGTTCGCCCGATCATTCCGCGGCAATTCGCATCGGCCCCATGCTGCGCGCGAACGCGGTCGCCGGCTCCGCGGCGAAGGCGTCCGCCCGCTCGTCCTCGCGGACCCGGAACCACAGCGCATAGAGCGCAGGCACGACCAGCAGGGTGAGCGCCGTGGCGACGAGGAGGCCTCCCATGATCGTGATCGCCATCGGACCCCAAAAGATGCTCCGCGCCAGCGGAATCATGCCCAGGATCGCGGCGAGCGCCGTCAGCACCACGGGACGCGCGCGGCGCACCGTCGCATCGACGATCGAGCGATAGCGGCCGTGGCCTTCGGCGATGTCGTGCTCGATCTGATCCACCAGAATCACGGTGTTGCGCATGATCATGCCGGCAAGCGCGATGAGCCCGAGCAGCGCCACGAAGCCGAACGGCCGGTCGGTCGCGAGCAGCGCGCCGGTCGCGCCGATCAGCCCGAGCGGCGCCGTCAGGAACACCATGGCGAGGCGCGAGAAGCTCTGCAGCTGCACCATGAGCAGGCCGAGCATCACCACCGCCATGACGGGAAACACCGCGATCAGCGCGCCGTTGGCCTTGGTGCTTTCCTCGATCGCTCCGCCGGTCTCGATGCGGTAGCCGTAGGGCAGCGCGTCCTTGATGGCCTGCAGCTTCGGCAGGATCTGGCCGGTCACGTCCGGCGCCTGAACGCCGTCGACGATGTCGCCGCGCACGGTGAGCACGATGTCGCGATTGCGCCGCCACAGGATCGGCTCCTCGTACTCGTAGTGCAGGCGCGCGATCTGGGAGAGCGGCACCGCCACGCCGTCGCGCGTGGCGATCGTCAGCGTGGACAGCCGCCCGAGCTCGAGCCGTTCCGCCGCAACCGCGCGGGCGACGACGTCGATATGCTCGATGCCCTCCCGGTGCTGGGTGACGGTGTAGCCCGACAGCAGCGTCTGCAAAGTCTGGGCGACGTCCTGCGGGGTCAGCCCCATGGCGCGGGCGCGGTCCTGGTCGACTTCGAGGCGGATCGATTTCTGCTGCTCGTTCCAATTGAGGTGCGGATCGACCACTTTGTCGTTCGCGGCCATGATGGTGCGGACCTGCTCGGCGATGGCGCGCACCTGCAAGGGGTCGCGGCCGACGACGCGAAACTGCACCGGGAAGCCGACCGGCGGGCCGAACACGAAGCGATCGGTGCGGGCGCGCGCCTCCGTCAGCGCGCCTTCCGCGATCGCCTGGTCGAGCCGCGCCTTGACGCGCTCGCGCGCTGCGAGGTCCTGCGTCACCATCACGATCTGGGCGAAGTTCGGATTCGGCAGCACGGGATTGAGCCCGAGCCAGAACCGGGGCGAGCCCTGGCCGACGTAGGTCGTGTAGGTGAGGATATCGGCATCGCCGTGCAGCAGGCGCTCGGCCTTGCGCGCGGTCGCGTCGGTGACGCCGATCGCGGTGCCTTCCGGCAGCCGCATTTCGAGGAACAGCTCGCTGCGCGTCGAGGTCGGGAAGAACTGCTGCTGCACCAGCGGAAATCCCGCGACCGCCGCCGCGAATAGCAGCCCCGTGACGGCGACCACGGCGCCGCGCCGGCGCAATGCGGCCTCGATCGCGCTGCGCAGCGCCCGGTAGATCCTCGTATCGTAGATCGCCTGCGGGTCGGCGTGCGCGCCGCGCTTCTTGGCGAAATCCGGCAGCAGCTTCAGGCCGAGATACGGCGTGAACACCACCGCCACCAACCACGAGGCGACCAGCGCCAGGCTCACGATCCAGAAAATGCCGCCCGCATATTCGCCCGCGCTCGATTTGGCGAATCCGACCGGCAGAAATCCCGCGGCGGTCACCAGCGTGCCGGTGAGCATCGGAAACGCGGTCGAGGTCCACGCGAAGGTCGCGGCGCGGGCGCGGTCCCAGCCCTGCTCCATCTTCACCACCATCATCTCGACCGCGATGATGGCGTCGTCGACCAGGAGGCCGAGCGCGATGACGAGCGCGCCGAGCGTGATGCGGTGCAGGTCGAGCCCGGCCGCGTACATCACCACGAACACGATCGCCAAGACCAGCGGCACCGAGAGCGCGACCACGATGCCGGTGCGCCAGCCGAGCGAGACGAAGCTCACCAGCAGCACGATGCCGAGCGCCTCGACGAAGGATTCGACGAACTCGGAAATCGAATGCTCGACGATGTTGGGCTGATCGGCGATTTGCGTGACTTCGATGCCGACCGGCAGCGAGGCGGTGATGGCGCTCATGGCGCGCTTGAGGTTGTTGCCGAGCGTGATGATGTTGGCGCCGTCCTGCATGGAGACGCCGAGGCCGATCGCGGGCTTGCCGCCCTCGCGCGCGATGAAGCTCGGGGGATCCTCGTAGCCGCGCGTGACGTTGGCGATGTCGCCGAGCCGGAACACCCGGCCGCCGGCCTGCACCGGAACGGCGGCGATCGCGTCCGCGCCGGAGAAGCCGCCGGTCACCCGCAGGTTGATGCGGTCGGCGGCGGTATCGACCGAGCCGCCGGACACCACCGCGTTCTGCCGCGCGACGCTGTCGAAGATCTGCTGCGGGGTGACCCCGAGCGTCGCCAGCTTGGCATGGCTGAACTCGATGAAGATCTTTTGCGGGCGCTCGCCGATGATGTCGACCTTGTTGACGTCGGGCACGCGGAGCAGGCTCTGGCGCACGTCCTCGGCGCGGGCTTTGAGCTGCGCGAGATCCAGCCCCTCGGCGCTCAGCATATAGATCGCCGAATAGACGTCGCCGTATTCGTCGTTGAAGCGCGGCCCGATCACGCCGGCCGGCAGCTCGCCGCGAATGTCGCCGACCTTCTTGCGGACCTGGTACCACAGGTCCTTGACCTTGGCGGGCGGCGTCTTGTCGGTGAGAAACACCTGGATGAACGCCACACCCGGCTGGGCGTAGCTCTCGACGCGATCGAGATAGGAGAGCTCCTGGAGCTTCTTCTCGATCTTGTCGGCAACCTGCTCCTGCATTTCCGATGCGGTCGCGCCCGGCCAGGCTACGTTCACGATCATGACCTTGATGGTGAAGGAAGGGTCTTCGCCGCGGCCGAGCTTGAGATAGGAGAAGGCGCCGGCCGCGCCGAGCACGAGGATCATGAACAGCACCAGCGCGCGGTGCGTGATCGCCCATTCCGACAGATTAAAGCGTTGCATGACGCGCCTCCGTTTCAGCGGGCGTCCACGGTACGGACTTTCGAACCCGCCTGGAGTTTTTGCACACCGAGCGTGACCACGGTTTCGCCGTCGCGGATGCCGGCGGCGACAAGCGCGGAATCCTCGGTGAACGCCGCGACCTTCACGTCGCGCAATTCGAGCGCGCCGGAGGAATCCACCACATAGACGGCGGGGCCGGCGCCGCGGTTGAGCACCGCCGCGAGCGGCAATCGGGCGACCTTCGCGTCCGCCGCGCGGGCGAGCGTGACCGTCGCGGTCATGCCGAACGCCACCGTCTCGTCGGCATCCTCGATGGTGAAGCGGCCGGCGTAGGTGCGGGTCGCCGCATCGGCCTGCGGCGAGAGCTCGCGCAGGCGGGCGGCAAAGCGCCGGTCGGGGTCCGACCACAGCCGCACGCTCGCTTGCGCCTTGCGCGCTTCGCCGAGGAAGCTTTCGGGCAGCGCGACCACGGCCTCCTTCTCGCCGTCCCGCGCGAGTCGCGCCACCGGTTGGCCGATCGCCACGACCTGTCCGGCTTCGGCCGGGGTCGCGGTGATCACGCCGTCCGCATCCGCCTTCAGCTCGGCGTAGGAGAGCTGGTTGCGCGCGAGCTCGAGCGCGCGGCGGGCCCGCTCGAGCCGGCCGTCGGCCTCGTCCTTGGCGGCCTTCTTGCGATCGAAATCGGCGACCGCGGCGAAGCCGCGGGTCTTCAGCGTCGCGTAGCGCTCGGCTTCCGCCGCCGCCTGCGCGAGATTGGACGTCGCGGCGGCAAGCTCCGCCTCGGCGCTCTCGACCTGCAGTGCGAAATCCTGGCGGTCGAGCCGCGCGATGATGTTGCCGGCATGCGCGACGTCGCCGGTGTTGACGAGCCGGCTCACGATCTTTCCGGGGACGCGGAACGCGAGATCGGTCTCGTAGCGCGCCCGCACCACGCCGACGAACTCGTGGCGCGCGGCATCGTTGTCGAATCGCACGCGCTGCACCTGGACCGGCCGTTCGACTTTGGCCGAAGCGGCGGGTGCGGGCGCGGCGGGTGCATCGCAGCCGGCGAGCAGGAGCGAGAGCAGGAGGAGCGAAACGAGCGCCCCGAGCACCTGGACGGCGCCGGAGATTTTCAGCCAGGAGTTCGCCATGGGAAGCTCCTCTTCACGTCTGTTCACTAATGTGTGATGATTGACGATATTCGTCGATCGTCACAATTTGGGCAGAGTCGGGCCGGAGGGGGGAGGCGGCATGGGATCAGCTCCGAGGGGTGATGGCGCGCAGCAGGTAGCGCACGGATTGGCGCACGGCGGCGTCGAGGTCCTGGTGCTCTTCGAGGCAATGCCCGATGAGGATCGGATGGGTGAACACGACCATGGAGCGCTTGATGAGGTCGGCGGTCTCGCGCGGGTCGACCGGCTCGAACTCTCCGGCCGAAATGCCGTCGCGCAGGATCAGCTCGAGCACGTTGCCGATCGAATTCTTGTGCGCCCGAATGGCTTCCCAGTTGTGCTCGATCGCGACCAGCACGATGTCGTGAACCTTTTGGTCTTGCAGCAGATTTTCCTTGTTATAGGCCAGGATTTCGAGGAACAGCCGCTCGACGCGGGCGGCCGCCGGCGCCTTCGAGCGGGCCACCGCCCACGTCTTCTCCTCAAGCTCGGAGAGGCAGCGCTGGCAGATCGCCTCGACGATGGCGTTCTTGGACGGAAAGAAGCGGTAGACGTTGGCGGGCGACATGCCGAGCTCGGCGGCGATGTCGGCGACCGCCGTCTTGGCGAACCCGATGCGCCGGAACAGCGCGTCCGCGGTCTCCATGATCCGCGCCCGCGTGTCGTCGGGCCTGAGCTTGACTTGGGGGTTCATGGCGCATTCCGGGTGCGGTCTGGTGAATACTGGCGACTTTCATAATTCATCACCGGAGGGATGTCAAGAGCGGGGATCCCAAAAGTCGGTCCATGATCCGGGTCATGCCGAGGCGTGCGGCCTCGATCGCTGCGAGAAGCTTTGGAACGAGGGGCTTCAAATCTGCGAGTCGGTTTTTTTCTTGCCTTCAGTATGACGACTGCGATCGGCAAAGATGCGAGATCTCGTTGAAATGATAGATTTCGATCGACCGTGACGAACACATCGAAATGCTACGAGGCAAGCGCCAGAAGTTCTCCATTCTCGAGCGTAGCCCAGCCCATTTGACGTGCTGTATTAACCTCATGGCCGGTGAGGTCGCGCGACAAGCGCCAGTCGATACGGTCGCCGAGAAGAACCTTCACGAGGTCGTTTCGACCAGCCGGTCTTTCGCTTCTTCCAGGAAAGCAATGACCTGCGCGCGCGTGATGGACGGAAAGCCTTCGAGGGCATCGATCGATTCGCCTGTAATAGTCGAGCAGAGTCTGAACCGGGACTCTCGGCCCGTAGAACACGGGAGTTCCTCCCATCACATTGGGTTGCGGGAGACGAGGAGCGGTTTCATTGCGACAATTTACCCCCGCGCGAGCAACGCGTGCAACAAATCGCGCGTTCTGCGCGTTTTCCAATACCGCACAGGCACTTTCCAATACCGCACAGGCACTAAGACAAAAGGAGGAATCGGTATGGCGAGAAGATATTCGCCCAGCGCGTCGAAGGACGTGAAACGCGAGATGCGCAAGTACAAGCGCGGCACGCTCAAGAGCGGCAAGGGCGGCAAAGGCGGAAAAGTGAAGAGCCGCAAGCAGGCGATCGCGATCGGGCTGTCCGAGGCGCGCCGGTCCGGCAAGCGCCTGCCTTCGCGCCCGACGGGCGGTCCGTCGAAAACCGCGCGCTCGCGCGCCGCCAAGAAAGCCGCACGCACGCGAAAGCGCCGCAGCGCCTAGGCCCGGCGCCCGGAGATCGATCGGCTCAGCACGCGGCCTCGCGGGCGGTCGCCGCGCCCTTTCCAAGATCGCGCAATGCGCCGAGCACTTCGTCGGGGCGTTCGCTCATCAGCATGTGGCCGGCGCCCTTCAGCGTTACGACGCGCGCATCGGGCAAGGCGGCGGCGAGCTCGCGGCCGGCCTTGGCGGGCGTCATCAGGTCGCGCTCGCCGAGCACGAGCGTTGCCGGCACCGACACCTTGGCGGCGGACTCAAAGCCGTCCCGATAGCCGTTGCAGGCGAACAGATCCCGGAACAGCACGCCGGGACGCGCGCGTTCGAGCAGGCGGCGCCCCGATCCCAGCATCCAGGCGCCCGGCGCAAGCGAGCCGCCGATGCCGGCCGCAACGCCGTAGCCCCAGATCGACACCATGTCGATTGCCGCGGGATCATTGGCTTCCGCGGCTTTGAGCAGATCCGGCGACACCGGCATGGCCGCCGCGGCCGCGATCAAGCCGAGCGCGGCGATCTTCCGAGGGTGCCGCACCGCCGTCTCGAGCGCGACCAGCGATCCCATGGAATGGCCGATGAGGCTCGCCTTGCGCGCGCCCGCGGCCTCGATCAGCGCCGCCGCGAAGTCCGTCATCGCGCCGATCGTCGCGAGCGGCTCGCCCTCGGAGCGCCCGTGCCCGGGCAGGTCGGGCGCCAGCACGCCAAACCCGCGATGCGCGAACCAGCGCGCGAGCAGCGCCCACACCGTGTGATCGAGCCCGGCGCCGTGGACGAACACCACCGCCGGCAGCGTGGGATCGAACTCGTGCCCGCCGGTGCCGGCAAAGATTTTCACGCCGTCGACGCGAAGCTGCACCGCTCACGCCTTCTGCGAGGCGCGCAGCGCCTGGGCGAGATCCTCGACGATGTCGCTCGCGGCCTCGAGCCCGACCGAGATCCGCACCAGTTCCTCGCCCAGCCCGGCGACTTTGAGCTGCGCGGCATCCATCTGCTGATGCGTGGTGCTCGCCGGATGGATCACCAAGGTTTTCGCGTCGCCGACGTTGGCGAGATGGCTCGCGAGTCGCAGGCTCTCGATGAATTTCTTTCCGGCGGCGCGCCCACCCTTGATGCCGCAGCTGATGATCGAGCCCGCGCCCTTGGGCAGCAGGCGCTTGGCGAGCGCGCAATCCGGGTGCGATTGGAGCGACGGGTGGAGCACCCAATCGACCGCCTTGTTTTTCCCCAGAAACTCGATCACGGCCGCGGTGTTTTCCATGTGACGCTGCATGCGCAAGGAGAGCGTCTCGACGCCCTGCAGCAGGTGGAAGGCGTTGGTCGGGGAGAGGCACGCGCCGAAATCGCGCAGGCCTTCGGCACGCGCGCGCATGATGAAGGCCGACGGGCCGAATTCCTCGGCGAAGACGATGCCGTGATAGCCCGCATAGGGCTCGCTGATCGTCGGAAATTTGCCTGACGCCGGATAATCGAACCGGCCGCCGTCGATGATGACGCCGCCGATGGCGATGCCGTGGCCGCCGATCCATTTGGTGATGGAGTGCATCACGAGGTCGGCGCCGAGCTCGATCGGCCGGCTCAGATACGGGGTCGCGAACGTATTGTCGATCAGGAGCGGAACGCCGGCCTCGTGCGCGATCCCGGCGATTGCGGGGATGTCGAGCACTTCGAGCCCCGGATTGCCGATGGTCTCGGCGATCACGAGCTTGGTGTTGGGCCGCATGGCGGCGCGAAAGCCGGCAAGATCGCGCGGCTTGACGAAGCTCGTCTCGATCCCGAACCGCGGCAACGTATGGGTGAGCAGATTGATGGTGCCGCCATAGAGCGAGGCGGAGGAGACGATGTGATCGCCGGCGCCGAGCAGCGTGGCGATGGCGAGATGCATCGCTGCCATGCCGCTCGCGGTGCACACCGCGCCGACGCCCGCTTCGAGCGCAGCGAGGCGCTCCTCGAGCACCGCCGTCGTCGGATTGGAGATCCGGGTATAGATGTGTCCCGCGCGCTCCAGGTTGAACAGCGCGGCGGCGTGGTCCGTATCCTGGAACACGAACGACGTGGTCTGATAGATCGGCGCGGCGCGCGCGCCGGTGACCGGATCCGGATGCTGGCCGGCATGCAGGCTCAGCGTCTCGAACGCCGGCGGCTTGGGTGCGGGCATGGTTTCCTCGCGAGGATTCCGCCGCATCTTGGGACGCGGTCCGATCGTTGGCAATGTGGGGAAAATGTTTGCCCCGTAGCATTGCGATCATGCCTGAACAGGCATAAAATGAGCTCCGGTTCAAGCCGATGCCGAACCCGATCCGCAGCGACCTCCGACCAAAGCCGGTGCGATTGGTCGGCAGCAGCAAGGACGACCTGAGTGGTTTCCCGCAAGAGGTGAGGCGGGCGGGTCGGCGTCGCCTTCTGGGATGCCCAATGCGGCCTCAAGGCACCATACGCCAAGCCGCTGCGGGGATTCGGTGGCGCCGGCGTGCTGGAGATCGTGGACAGCCATGACGGCGACACCTATCGCGCCGTCTACACGGTCCGGTTCACCCGAGCCGTGTATGTGCTGCACGCTTTTCAGAAGAAATCCAAGCGCGGCATCGCCACGCCGAAAGCCGACTTGGACCTGATCAAACAGCGGCTCAAGCGCGCGAGAGAGGACTACGAGCAATGGTTAAAAAGCGAAAGACAGAGGTCACCGTGACGCCGAGCAGCGGCAATGTATTCGCCGACCTCGGCCTTGCCGAGCCCGAAGAGGAGCTGACCAAGGCGCAGCTGGCGAGCCATATCCGACGCACCATCAAACGCCGGCGCCTGACCCAAATTGCCGCCGCTACCCTCATGGGCATAGATCAGCCGAAGGTTTCCGCTCTCCTCAACGGCCGCCTCGCGAATTTCTCCAGCGAGCGCCTGATGCGGCTCTTGACCGCGCTCGGCCGGGACGTGGAGATCACGGTCAAGACCAAGCCTCGCAACCGCACACGCGGACGCATCCGGGTGATCGGCGAGGCGCACGCATAAGGTTTTCGCAGGGTGTGAGCAGAAACGATCCAACCTCACACCGCGGCGGTGATCCACTGCTCGAGCTTCTGCTTGGGCTGCGCGCCGATCTGGCGGGAGGCGAGCTGTCCGTTCTTGAAGATCATCAGGGTCGGGATCGACATGATTCCGTATTTCGTCGCGGTCGCCGGGTTCTCGTCGACGTTGAGCTTCACCACCTTGATCTTGCCGCCCATGGTGCCGGCGATCTCCTCGAGCGCCGGCGCGATCATCCGGCACGGGCCGCACCATTCGGCCCAGAAATCGACCACCACCGGCTCCTGTGCCTTGAGCACTTCGGCGTCGAAGGTCGCGTCGGACACTTTGCCCACGCCCATGGGGCACCCCGTTGTTCTGCCAAAGAGGGCGCGACCGGCGCCCGCGGGAATCGTGCAGGCAACGTAGAAACGCGGACGCAGAGCGTCAAGAAGGCGACGCCGGCAGGGCTGCTATGAAAATCGCCCGATCCGTCGCTCGGAAGGCCTCTTCCGGGACGCTGCCGAGCAATCCCGGAAAATGAGCCGAACCGTTCGGCGGTCTCTACGCTGTGAGCAACTCCGCAAGCGCCGCATCGAGCGCGGGAGCGGGCAGCTCGACCAGCTCCAGGCTGTCGATCCACAGCAGGGCGGCCCGAATTTCCCGGCCCGGATAGATTTTTTCCAGCACGGCGCGGTAGAGCGCGAGCTGCGCTACGTAGGGCGCCGGCGCGGCCTCGGGCCGGCGCGGCGCCGGCCGGTCGGTCTTGTAATCCGCGATGAGGATGCGCGTATCGGTGACGGCGAGCCGGTCGACTTGGCCCGAGACCAGGAGCGGCGCGCGCGCGGCCCGGGCAATGCGGCCCCGGATCGGCACTTCGGCACGCGTTCCGGGCTCGAACAGCGCGGCAAAACGCGGGTCGCCCAGCACCGCGAGCACCCGCGCGATCAAGCCGTCGCGCTCGGGCTCTTCCCATTGCGGCGCGGCGCGATCGAGATGCCGGCGCGCCGCCTCGGCGCGCCGTTCCGGCGGAAAGTCCGGCAGCGACTGCATCAGGCGGTGCGCGAGCGCGCCGCGCAGCAGGGCTTTGGTTTCCCCGTCGCTCCTCGTCCGGGCGACCCAAGCAGCCGGCTTCGGCGCCCCGGACGGCGCGAGCGCCTGCGGCCGGGCCGCTACGGCCTCCAGGTTGCGGGAGAGCCAAGCGGGGATCTCGATCGGCTCGGGCTCGGAACGCGGCGCCATCCGCATCGGCATCCCGTCCGGAGTTTTTCGCCAGCGCAGGACCGTGCCGTCCCCATCGATGGCCGGCTCTTCGCTGGCATCCGCAGCGAGCGCGTCGCGGACGAGATCGTACCAGCAGCCGGTCGGCTTGCCGCCGGTGCCGTGCGCGCCGCACACGATCAAATGCTCGGCCGCCCGCGTCATCGCCACGTAGAGCAGCCGCCGGTATTCGTGCTCGGCTTCGCGGCGGGCCCGCTCGCGGGCCGCCGCCATCGGCGCCACGTCGTGATCCTTGGCGCCGGCCCAGACCAGGCAATCCGCAGCGCCGGCCGGCGCGCCGGGAGGCGGGAGCATCAGGATCCGCGGATCGCGCGGCCCGGTCGGGCGCGTCGTGGTGTCGGCCAGGATCACGATCGGCGCTTCGAGGCCTTTGGCGCCGTGCACGGTCATGACTCGGACTTCGTCGCGGACGATGTCCATATCGCGTTTCACCTCGGTTGCCGCCGCGCGCATGAATGCGACGAAACCCTGGAGCGAGGCCGCCTCGGTGCTTTCGTAGGCGAGCGCGAGGTTCAAAAACTCGTCGAGCGCGTCGGCGGCTTCCGCGCCGAGCCGCGCCAGGAACTGCCGGCGCCCGCCTTCGCCGCCGAGCAGGCGCGCATAGAAGCCGAACGGCGGCTCGCGGCGGGCGAGTTCGGCGAGGCGTTCGAGCTTTGCGGCCGCGGCGGCGCCGATCGGATCCTCGGCGGCTCGCAGCGCCGCCCGCAGCGTGCCGCGGCGGTTCCAGGCAAGGCGGAACAATTGGTCGTCGTCGAGCCCGAACAGCGGGCTTTTGAGCACGGTCGCGAGCGCAAGATCATCGCTTTCGTGCAGCAATGCGTCGGCGAGCACCAGCAGATCCATGACTGCGATGTGTTCGGTCAGCACCAGGCGATCGGCGCCCGCAACCGCAATTCCCGCGTTCTTGAGCGCGCGAATGACGGCCTCGAACAGGGCGCCGCGCTGGCGCACCAGCACGAGGACCTCGCCCGGGCTGCGACCGTGCTCGAGCTGGATGCGGGTCGTGGCCGCGATGCGCTCCGCGAGTTTCATCTGCGGATTGGACTGCGAGGGTTCGTCGAACGGCGCGTCCCAGGCCTCGACCTCGGCCGCCGGCAACGCCTCGACCGGCGGCCAGATCTCCACGAGGCCCGGAGCTTTTCCCGGCAACGCGATGTGCGGCGGAACGCCGTCCGTATCGCTGGTGACGCTCCGAAACATCTCGGCGCCCGCAAAGACCGTATCGACCGCGCCGAGCAAATTCGTGCCGGATCGGAACGAGAACTGGAATTTGCAGTGACGAAACGCGAGCTGCGCGTCGCGGTGCCGGGCCGCGAAATGGCGCGCCATGTCGGCGAACTTTTCCGGAGCGGCGCCCTGGAACGAGAAGATCGACTGCTTCTCGTCGCCCACGGCGAACACGGTGCGCGTCTGCGGACGGCGCACCCCCTCCCCGGCCGTGAACTCGGCGGTGAGCTTGCGGATGATCTCCCATTGCGGCGCGCTCGTATCCTGCGCCTCGTCGATCAGCACGTGATCGATGCCGAGATCGAGCTTGTAATGCACCCAGGCGGCCTCGACGGCGGCGAGCAGAGCGAGACTCTTTTCGATCAGGTCGTCGTAATCGAGCAGGCCGCGGTTCTCCTTCTCGCGGCGATAGCGGCGGATGACCGCTTCGGCGACCGTGAGCGCCGCGGCCGTGCGATCGCGGGCGAGCACGGCGCGGCGCGCGAGCGCCAGCGGTTCGAGCCGCGCCTGCTCGGCCTCGAGACGCTCGGCAAGCGCCGTATGCTCTCGGGCGAAAGCCCGGGTGACGATCCGGTTGCGCCGCTCGCCTTTGCCCGTGAAGAACAGCGACAGATAGGCTGGCGCCCGTGCGGCGGCCGGCATGCTCGCGGCGGCATGCAGGCGCGCGGCCTGCTCGCACTCGCTTTTCGATCCTGCGGCCAACAGCGCGGCGACGGCGTTCCATTCCGCAACCGGCAGGTTCGGGCTGTGCGTCATCGCGAGCTCGATGCTTTCCAGCGTTTCTGCCGGCCCGACGCCGAGCGTCGCCGAAAGCTCGGCGATCGCCGCGTCGATGCCGCCGGCGCGCTCGGTCCAGGCGATCAGCGCCTCGCGCTTGCCGATCAAATCTTCGACCGCCGCGCCGAACGCTTTATCGGCGCCCGCCGTGATCGCGGTCGCGAGCGCCCGCCCGAGCCGGCTTTCCGGCGCCGCAGCCGCCTCGAGCAGCACCTCCAGGCGCAGGCGTTCGAGCAGGTCGCGCTGTGCAAACTCCTCCAGCACCGAAAACCGCGCCGCGACGTCGGCCTCGAACGGAAACTGGTGCAGCAGCCGGGTGCAGAACGCATGGATCGTCTGCACCTTGAGGCCGCCGGGAGTTTCGAGCGCCTGCGCGAACAATCTGCGGGCCTTGGCACGGCTCGCGGCGTCCGGCCGCGTTCCCTCGATTGTCGCGATGGCGCGATCGAGCTTCTCGTCGTCGAGCGCGACCCATTGCGCCAGCGTCGCAAACACCTGATTGGCCATATTGGCGGCGGCCGCCTTGGTGAAGGTCAGGCACAGGATCTTCGCGGGCTCGATGCCGCGGAGCAGGAGCCGGATCACGCGCTGGGCCAGCACGTGGGTCTTGCCCGAGCCGGCATTGGCGGCGACCCAGGCCGACGCGGAGGGATCGGACGCTTCCCTCTGCACCCGCAGCACATCGTCGGGGATTTGCGCAAGCTCGCTCATGACCCGTTCGCATCCGTGGCTGCGGCCAGCGACCATTCCTTGACGCGGGCGAGATGGTCGTAGTCGCCGTATCGGGCCTTCCACATGGGGTGGACCAGCGATCGGAACGGCTGGTCCTCGCGATCGAAGCGCGCAATGAGCTTGGTGAAACGCGCGAGCGCGTGATCGGCTTGGCTGTCGGGCGTGCCTTCCTTGAATTCGATGGGCATTTCCTCGCCGGCGGGCTCGCCGCCCTTGAGCTGCACGTAAACGAGGGCAGCCACGGACGCGCCGCGGGCGATCTCGGCAAAGCCGCCGTTGCGGAGAATGGCGGCCTCGAGCGTGAGCTGCGGCGCCAATCCGGCGCGCACCTGTTTTTCGGTGCGCACCTCGCCGGTCTTGTAATCGATGATGACGTATTGGCCGCTGAGCAATCGGTCGATGCGGTCGGCGCGTCCCGCCAATCGAAAGCTGCGATCGCCGAGCGCGATGGTGATTTCGCCGCGGATTTCCGCGCGGCTCCTGGCGAGGCCGGCACGCCGCGCCGCATCCCAGCCCACGAACCAGGCCGCGATGCGCTCAAAGCGCGGCCACCAGAATGCGCGAGCTTCCGGAAAGTCCTCGAGCGGCGCGAAACGTTCGCCCCCGAGTCGCAGCAGCTCGGCGAGCGCGTTGGGCGGCAAGGCTTCGGCAAAGCTTTGCGTGAGATCGCCGATCGCATTGTGAATGAGGTTGCCGCGATCGCGCGCGCCGGGCGGGGTATTGACCGCATCGAGCGGCGCGAGGCGGAGCACGTGCTTGGCGTAGATCGTGTACGGATCCCGCAACCAATGCTCGACATCGGTGACGGTGAGATAGTTCGGTCGCGCCTCGCGCGGCGGTCTGGGCGCGGGAGCCTGAATGGGCACTCGCTCCGCGCGGTCGAGCGTGCGTGCCAACGCGAGGTAGCGCCTGCCGCGGGCGAGCGCCTCGCTCCAGCGCGCCTCGCCGGCGACGGCTGCCAGCCGAAGCAGGAATCGCGACGCCACCGTCGGCGCTCCGGCGAGCTTGCAGGCGCGCGTGAGAATCACCTTCCCGGCGCCGAGGCATTGCGCGAAATCATGCGCGGAGAGCCCGATGCGGCGCTCCGGCAGATCGAGCCCCAGCTCGTGGCGCATCGGCCGGCTCAGCCAGGGATCGCTGTGCGCCTCCGGCGGCCAGGATCCTTCCACGAGCCCGCCGACCACGAACGTGTCGAAGCTCTGCAGGCGCGCTTCGAGCCGTCCGAGAATATGCACGCGGGCGCCGGATGCGGGAGGCCTGCGTACATTGCGGTCGGCGATCGTGGTCCGGAACAGATCCGGATAATCGCGCGGGGCGAGGACGAGATCGTCGGCTGCGGGCCGAGCGACGATCTCCTCGAACGCGTCGGCGAGCGCGAAACCATCCTCGCCTTCGAGGGCCGGCACGTTGCCGGAAGCGTCCTGGCCGAGCGCGGCAATCACCTGACGATGGCGCGCGGCGATTTCGCCGAACCGCTGCGGAACCGCCGCGAGCGTTTCGAGCGGCGCCAATGCCGCAGTGAGGCCCTCGATCAGCCCGGCCGCGGCGTCGAGCTCGGGGTCGGTGACAACGGCGCGCGGATCGCGTGGGTGCAAGTTTGCCCGCTCGCGCCGGAAGGCGGCCAGCGCGTGAGCAAGGCCCGCGCATCCGGGCCGCGGCGCCGGACCGCGCAGCAGCGCCCGCTCGAGCGTTGCCAGCGCCTGCGCGTGGCTTTCGGCTCGCTCGCCCAGACGAAACAGCGGATGCTTCGACAATGCGAGC